>Ga0115007_10000446_pt1 | contig 27288 bp, 26 predicted proteins | sample ArcOceMetagenome_2_FD_87166 | JGI IMG/M metagenome (GOLD analysis project Ga0115007, IMG submission 87166) | Marine eukaryotic phytoplankton communities from Arctic Ocean - Arctic Ocean ARC135M Metagenome | ecosystem: Environmental > Aquatic > Marine > Oceanic | place: Arctic Ocean | collected...
CACGGCGATTGAACAGACCGGTTAATGGGTCAATGCTGGCGTCTTGGCGTGATTTCTGTAGCTGATCTTTTAGTGCATTAATTTCAGCTTGCGAGGCTTCTAGCTCTTTCTGGAAGCGAATAGCTCCTTGGTTTATTGATGCGGTATGTTGAGAGAGTGTATTGATAATATTGTTGAGTGAGTTGGCATTTTCAGGCTTGTTAATAGCTTCGAGCGTTTCTTCTAAAATATGACTGAAATTGGATGTTTCTTGAGCGGCTGTATTTGCTTTTCTTCCCAGTTTGGTTGCAACAGAAATGAATTCGGCTTGTGCTTTCTCTGTGTGCTCGATCTCTTCATTAATCACATGCTGGCGAAATAGTTGCTCGCTCATCATGGTTGGGCAGGTGCCATAGGTTTCTATGGTTTGATCGATTTGGGAGTTTAGTGTGGGGATTCGGTTTGAAACGTAGGTATACCATAAAGCATAGTTAAGAGGGTTAGGGGGAATATTGTACTTCACCATCAATGGAATGGCTTGGCGAAGGTATTCGGCAGACTGCGTCGGATTTTCAACGAATTTCATATTTACCCTATACTGCTTTAAAAACAATGGTTGTTTAAAATAGAAGGGGGTAGTTCTGGTTAAATTCCCTGTCTATCCTATTGATATTAACGTCTGTTTTAATACCTTTTACATTAAAAACAGTCGTTTTAAATCATCGGCAAAAAAGTACATATCTTTACTTTTTTTTGCGAATTTTCAACAAAAATCAAAGGATTTTAATGTATATGAATGGACCCTTAATGCCGTTAGTTTTTTACTACGGTTTCACGTGTCCAATTGCCTTTATTTCGCCCAAAGTGTTGTTGCTTTCTGGAAACGAAGTGCTCGCCATTCCATTCAAAAAGCTCAATCACAAGATGCGAACGATCTCCTGTAATGCGGTTAAAGCTATTGGGCTGCTCAGGTATCAAACGGTCAGATAGGGTAGTGCCTGCATGCGAAATGATGACACCATCAACCACTTCTGCATAAGACATGTGAACATGACCACTCATAATAATATCTAGCCCGTGTCGGCTCAATTGCGGTAGGGCATTGTCTCTTCCCCCAATAAGATGTCTACATTCATAAACGGCCGGTAACCAGAAAGGATGGTGGGCAACTAATAGACGTAATTGATCTTCGGCGGCCTTTTCCAAGTGTTTTATGGTGCTGGTGACTTGTTGCTGATTAATTCGCCCGCGTGACCAGTCCATATACCAACCCATGCGCCTAGCTGTATTCAGCCCCACGGCTAGGTATTTTTCGTTGCTATAGGTCGGTTCTAAAGAGGGGTGTATGTAGGTTTTCCACTTACGCCACGGGTAAGCAAACCGCTCAATCAAACGGTGGGCCGAAAGGTCATGGTTGCCGGGAACAATAAAGAAGGGTGTGTTTAGCGAGTTTAAGAATGTCGCGGCATTTTCAAACTCGCTGTGTCTGGCTCGTTGAGTCAGGTCTCCACTTATGATGATTTGATCTGGCTTGAGGTCGTCTAGACAAGCTTTTAGTCCATGAATCACCTTGGGGACTTCACGGCCAAAATGTAAGTCAGAAATATGGATAAGGTTGAGCATTATGGCTCCCGACGCAGTGGCTTATTCGGCTTTAATATCGTGAGCGCATTAGGGATCACGCTAAAGCGATAAGGAGGCTCTATTTTATGTAACTCGCCATCGATCATTACTTTCATATCACGTTTAGAACTGATGTAGATCTCAGCTTTATGCGTTTCAATGTCTACAATATCGACATCTTGCTTCCAGCTTCCATGTATAAACTTCAAGACCAATTTCGGTAGTGTCCATAGTGACCGACTGCGGGTGATGTAAATCCCTAGTACACCTTTATCAAGGGCGTAGCGTTCGGGGATTAGACCTACACTATCCCCTAATGGGTTATTACTAATCGAAAGCGCGCGTGTTTTGATATTGATTTCGCTGTCAGGTGTGACAAGTCGAATTTTAAGTGGAGGATAAATAAACATGTTTTTGATCGTTTCAAATGCGACCTGTGGCCAGCGTATCCATCCAGGGTGCCGGCGAAGTGCTTCACGTTTTTCGGTTAAACGCGTTGAGAGCCCTATGTTTGCAATACAGAAGAAAGGCTCATCATTCAGTTGTGCTACATCTATTTGTCCTGAGGTCGAGTCGATGAGTTGGTAAATAGCATCGGCTATATTGAGTGACATACCTAAATCTCTTGCTAGTAGATTCATAGTTCCGCCGGGTATCACTCCAAGCGGGATGTCAGTATCTTTAAGCATTTTAGCAACGGTGATAATGGTGCCATCACCGCCCGCAGCCCACACTTCGTCGTATCGTTGGTCGATTATTTGTTGTCGAATTTTGGGTAATTGATTCGGTGCGAACTGAATAGCTTCTATGTCGACCACATCATTGTGGTGCGTATGTTGATAAAGGAACTGTTCAAAGTTTTTATCAGCATGCTGCAGTAATGTACCCGCGTGTGGGTTGTAAATAACGGCGACTAGTCGTTGCTTCATAAAGTGTCCTTACGCTGATGCGTATCCGTTTTTTCTGTCACAATACGTGTCGTTTGCTCTTTGGCTGCCGTTTCTAAGAAAGTAGCTATGTCATCGTAACTCTTATTTAAAAAACGTAATGGTGCAGCCACGCTAGCTATAATCTTGACATGATCTACCCCAGAATAAATCCGTAAGCTTAAAGGAACAGAGTGTTGTTCTAGCGCAGCCGCAAACATTTTGCTGTGCTTGGGAAGCACGCGTACATCCTCGGCACCATGTAAGAGCAACGTGCGTGGCGTTTGGTTAGTTACATTCAGTAGCGGGTTGACGATATTAGGCGTTGCGCCGTCAAACACGGGTGTGACTTCAGGGTCCTCTAGTGGCAAGTCGTAAGGGCCTGATAAGCCGATGAGAGCAAGAGGAGCTTGAAGGACTCCCCTATCTGTCAAGAAAGATTGGCGGGTAGCAAGCAAAGCAGCAGTGTGGGCACCCGATGAATGCCCCATAAGTACATAGCCTTGTTCATCTAGATTGACACCGATCTGCTGTGGGTGCGCTTGCGCATAGGCAATTGCGTTAGCAATATCATCAACAAACGCAGGGAAGGTCACGTTAGGGTAAAGGCGGTAGTTAGGGATAATCACGGGATGGCCTAAACCAACTAATGCATGGGCGACGAATTTGTATTCTGATTTTTCGCCCATTTTCCAAGCGCCGCCATACACAAAAATAATGACGGGCTTATTGGTCGTGGCTTTTGGTTTGTAGACATCCATAGTTAAGCGGGTATCTGAACCAAATTGTAAGGTTTCCCGTGCGTAATGGCCGGCTGGGAGTACAAAATTAAGAATATCAACCGTTTTCACTTGGCTACAACCTGCTGCGGCTGTAAAGGCGAGTAGACCTATACATAGCGCTTTGTACATAAATCACCTTAGGCGCTAGCTTGTACAAACCAACAGCTAATCCCGTTACTTTTCTACATCCGGTAGAGTTTGTGCCATCCATGCGCCCATAATTCCTAACATTGAAAGCACCAAAATAATGTGGCTGATGCTTAAAAATGTCGCTAATGTACCGGTAAGTCCCATGAGTAACAGAATGACACCAATCAGAGTATTGCTTACAGATACGTAATCTGTACGTTTATTTCCTTCAGCTAGATCAACCACATAAGTTTTTCGTCCTACTCGTACACCCTGGTGTGCAATGCTTAGAAAGAAGTAAACTAATGGCAGTACCCAAGTAATCGATAACCAAGGTTTTTCTATCATATCGATCATGAAAACGGATACGCCTAATACGGCCGTCATAATGGCCGCTATGATCATTACATTCCGGCTAGAAACGTCGGCAAATTTCCCCCAAATGGGCCCTGAAATCAATCCTGCAGCGCCATCAGCAATGACGAATAAACCCAATAGGTAAGCAGGTGATCCTAAGTTGTTTTGGGCTAATACAACATAATAAGGGGCAGTTAAAGCCGAGCATAATAGCAGTGCTCGGGTGATCACGAATTTACGAAATGGTTTATCTGTTTTCAGGATGCTAATACGCTTTATTCCTTCAACAAAACCATTTGCCCCGCCAGATGTCTCGCCCGGAAATTCCTTGATTTTCGCGTAAATGAAAGCTGCTACCACCCAAAAAAGTGCAGCAGATACCAGCATGAGTCCGTAGATAGCGGGTGAAAAATCATCGGTTGGCGTCAGTACTAGCACGACACCGTAGACGAGTGTAATGAGTCCAGCAGCGCTGGCCGACCAGCCTGTGACTTTACCACGCTGGCTTTTAGGAATCGTTTTGCCCAGTACATCTTTAGCGGCGACCGAACTTAAACCGCGGGATAAACTAAACAGAATAAGCAAGGCGATAATCATCCAACCGCCTGCTGCACCATCCATAGTCCAGGCCACAAAGCCCATAGCTGCCATTGCTATCGCTTGGAGTATGCTACCTAAGACCCAGATCCATTTGCGAATCTCCATCTTGCGAATGAAGCCCGCGATGACTAGTTGGGGGATCATCGAGCCTGATTCCCGGATAGGAACAAGAAACCCTAATAAATAAAGCGGGGCGCCAATGGTTTCCATAATCCACGGGAGAACGATTTTAGGATTAGAAACCGCATCACCAAGCTTAGAGAAAAAGTTACTTAGGATAGTTAATAAAAAATTACCTGGGACTACTCTGCAGGCTGACTCATCAATCGCTTTACAGGCACGAGCATCTTCTTCATCCACCATGTTTTGGTAAATGCTGTCAGCAATCGTCTTGTTATTCATCAAAATTCCTTTAGCGCATAGCCTTCTAGAAAGAATAAAGTCTTTTGCTGTGATAATACATGGTAAGTCTTAGATCGTTAAAAATACATAACGAAAAAAGCCCGGCAAAAGCCGGGCGAAATCGAGAATAATAGGTTTTTTAAAGCGTGCTGGGATTAAAAAACCATCTCGGGAACATGGTCAGGAACAATCATCTTGCCGGCTGTTTTAGAAACAATTTCTTCAACCGATACGCCAGGAGCCCGCTCTTTTAAGATGAAAGCGCCGTCTTCAATTTCAATATAGGCGAGGTCTGTTACAACCTTTTTAATGCAGCCAGATCCAGTTAGGGGAAGCGAACAGGCAGGCAGTAATTTAGATTCGCCGTGTTTCGACGCATGGGTCATCGTAACAATTATGTTATCGGCACCCGCTACTAAGTCCATCGCACCGCCCATGCCCTTGATAAGCTTGCCAGGAATCATCCAAGAAGCGATGTTGCCGCTTACATCGACTTCAAACGCACCCAGAACCGTTAAGTCCACATGACCACCACGGATCATAGCGAAAGATTCTGCCGATGAAAAAATTGATGCGCCTTTAACGGTAGTCACGGTTTGCTTGCCGGCGTTAATCATGTCGGCATCTACTTCTTCATCAGTAGGGAAGGGTCCCATCCCGAGAAGACCGTTCTCTGATTGCAGCATCACTTCCATACCCTCAGGTATAAAGTTGGCAACCAACGTCGGGATACCAATCCCTAAATTTACATAAAAACCGTCTTGCAGCTCTCGAGCAACGCGTTGAGCGATTTGTTCACGTGATAAAGCCATTGTATTGCCTCCTTAGCTGCGTACAGTGCGTTGTTCGATACGTTTCTCGAAAGTACCCACAATTACTCGATCTACATAGATACCTGGTGTATGGATTTGTGTTGGATCAAGCTCACCCGGCTCTACGATCTCTTCCACTTCTACCACTGTAACTTTACCGGCAGTCGCTGCCAGCGGGTTAAAGTTTTGAGCGGTATGACGATACACAACATTACCGTAACGATCTGCTTTCCAACCTTTCACAATTGCGAAGTCACCGGTGATCGATTCTTCCATGATGTAAGAGCGACCATTAAATTCGCGAACTTCTTTTCCGTCACCGACGGGTGTACCAAAACCGGTCGCTGTAAAGAAAGCTGGGATACCAGCACCGCCAGCGCGCATTTTCTCGGCTAGCGTACCTTGTGGCGTCAATTCTACTTCTAGCTCGCCAGCAAGTAGCTGTTTTTCGAACAGGGCATTTTCACCCACGTAAGATGAGATCATTTTTTTGATCTGCTTATCTTCTAACAAAATGCCTAAGCCAAAACCATCGATACCGCAGTTGTTCGAGACAATCGTTAAATCAGTGGTTCCTTTTTTCTTGATCTGTGTGATCAAGTTTTCAGGGATACCACACAAGCCAAACCCACCGGCTATTATCGTCATGCCATCTTCCAGACCAGCCATTGCTTCTTCATAGCTGTTAACTACTTTATTAAACCCGGACATTGAATCCTCCATGCCTTTCAATAGTTGCTGCTTTTTGTGGGAGACCCATAAGTGATTAGGATCGTTATTCTTAAGGGCGAAAAAAAATTATGAACCTAGTGTCTAACACTCTATATTATTTATCCAATGCAATTAATCGAATAAATCATAAATTTTATTTATAAATAGCTTTTCAATGATCTGTAGCGAGTTGATGATGGGATGAATATTACAGTGAAACAGTTACGCGCTTTTGTCGCCGTAGCGAAGACCCGCAGCTTTACGGAGGCTTGTTCGCAAATACATATTTCGCAGCCTGCGCTTAGTGTTGCCATCAAAAACTTAGAGGAGTCATTAGGTGGACCTTTATTGTCTCGAACAACGAGAACATTGGCACTAACACCGGAAGGTGAAGCGTTTTTACCGACCGCGCAACGTCTTGTAGCTGAATTAGATGAAGCCTTGGAGGAAATGCATAACCGCTTTGCCTTGTTTCGGGGCAAGGTCGCAATAGCCGCCATGCCCTTTTTTGCATCAAGTTGTTTACCCGATGTCTTGCTCAAATTTAGACAGCATCATCCACATATCAATTTAACGGTGCATGATGTTATTGCAGAAGACGTCATTGATATGGTGCGAACTGGGCGTGTTGAAGTAGGTATTGCGTTTGATCCGGGTGAAGCTGAAGATCTTATTTTTCAAAAGCTTTATACCGATCGTTTTGTGGCTGTTATCCCTAAACAGCATGCATTAAATGATAAAGCGGTCATAACAGGCTCGGATATTGTCCCTAATGATTTCATTGTGCTGCAACGACCTTCCAGTGTTCGTTTGTTGGTTGATGCGTGTTTTGAGCAAGAAGGCCTACAGGTATCCCCGCAGTTAGAAACCCACCAGTTAACGACCATCGGGCAAATGGTCTCTAAAGGCTTAGGGATCAGTATCATGCCGTCGCTATGTGAAACGCAGATGCTGGAATTAGGCGCGGTGTGTAAACCGTTGAGTCAACCTGTGATTAGTCATGATGTTGGTATTATCACCCGTCGGCGGTATCCTCTATCAACCGCCGCGCGTGAAATGGTGACTAACCTTCAAAGGCTTGTTTTTTAATCGGCATAAAAAGTTATTGAGCGGAGCTAGCTGGCATGATGTAAGCTTTTGTTCCCCATAGCGGTACTGTAGACAAGCTATGTTTGAAGCTACCCGTAGTTTCTTTCGTAGAGTAGGAAAGGTACATCAACGTTTGGTTCTCAGGGTCGTAGATGCGTCTTACCTTCATATTTTTAAAGAAGATGCTTTTAGATTTTTTTAGAATAACTTCACCCGATTTGCTTTTATCAATTTGAGCAATCATCTCAGAGGTTATTTCTCCGGTTTGGCGGCAGGCAATTGAGCTATCACTTGGATCCGATAAGCTTAAATTAGCTTCTACCGAAGCAATATGACAGGTCACACCGGTAACGATAGGGTCGATCATCTGATCAAGTTTAATATCTTTTAATGTAAATATGCCAAGGCTAACATCGCCGACTTCGTTATCAGAGCAGCCCGCGAGAAGTGCCAGTGCGGATAGGCACAGAATAGCTTTTTTCATTGATCAAAATCCCTATTAGCTAGTATCAGTTGTATGCTACGCATTAGTGTAAGCGGATTAGCGCTAAAGTCTAGGCAGTGGAGGTGGAGGTATGAAAATAGCCGTTTTTTGCGGATCATCCATGGGTAAAAAAGCAGGCTATGCGGAAGTCGCTCGTGAGCTGGGGAGAAAAATGGCTCAGCAAGGACATAGTCTTGTGTACGGCGGCGGTCACACCGGATTAATGGGTACAATAGCGGACAGTGTTTTGGCCGCCGGTGGTGAGGTATATGGTGTAATCCCCACATCGCTTGTAAACAAAGAAGTCGCTCATACAGGTTTGACTGAACTGTTCGTGGTGGAAAACATGCACCAACGGAAAGCTAAAATGGCAGCGTTGGCCGATGCCTTTATCGCGCTACCCGGTGGTGTAGGTACCTTAGAGGAAATCTTTGAGGCGTGGACGTGGGCTTACTTAGATTATCATCATAAACCTTCTATTTTCTTGAATGTACTAGGGTATTATGAGCCTCTTTTTACCTTCCTTGAGCATACCGAACACGAAGGCTTTGTATCGTCTTATAGCCGAGGCTTGGTATCATTGGAAAATAATGTTGATGCAACCCTCGCAAAGCTAAGTCAATAATCTGTGTGGGTTTGAGTCAGCCCGAGTATGTTAAACGTACTGATGAAAGCATTAAAAAATTTGTAAATTAACTGACAGTAAAGAGAACATAAGAGATGCAAGTAGCAAAAAATACCGTGGTTCGTTTCAGCTACCAACTTAAAGACCAAGCCGGTGAGTTATTAGAGTCGACTGATGAAGGAAAACCTGTAGCGTATCTGCATGGACATAAAGGGCTGATGCCTGCATTGGAAGCTGAATTCGAAGGAAAGTCTGCGGGTGATAGTTTTTCTGCAACCTTGGCGCCAGCTGATGCCTTTGGTGAGCGTGATGATAGTGCTGTTCACCGTGTACCTGCCAAGCATTTGTTAGGGGCCGAACCCGGTCAAAAGAAATGGGCACCGGGTATGGTCGCTTTGCTTGAAACAGATGAAGGCAAGCGCCAGGTGACGGTTGTAAAAGTGGGTAAGTTTATGGTGACTGTTGATGTTAACCATCCACTATCAGGCAAAACGGTTACGTTTGAAATATCCGTTGAAGATGTACGTGAAGCGACAGCAGAAGAAGTTCAGCACGGACATGCGCACGGTGAAGGTGGCCACCACCACTAGGCGACACTTGTTAGCTATAGTGCGCCGTTATTTACAATCGACAGTGCTGCGCACTTTTAGCGTTATATAAGCCAACGATATGCGAGTTAAGGATGAACTATCCACAAACAAATAGCCAAGCTGACCCACGTAATACAGACAGCGATAAAAATTTAACAACCGTTATCTATGCACTGCAGGCCATCGGTTATTTTATTGGTGTTACTGCTCTTGTTGCTGTAATTATGAATTATGTAAAAAAGGGAGATGTAGAAGGTACGTGGTTAGAAAGCCACTTTGACTGGCAGATTAAAACCTTTTGGTATTCGATACTATGGTTTGTTGTGGGTTTGGTAACGGCTGTGTTTATAGTGGGTTACTTTATTCTGCTAGCAAATTGGATCTGGGGGATTTACCGAATAGTAAAAGGCTGGATAGCGCTTAATGAGAATAAATCAATCAATGTTTAGTATGGCTCTTGTCTGTGCAGGCCATACTAAACGGATAACTATCTATCCTTTTACTATCAGTGTGTTAGCTAGACTTCTTTAGAAACTTACTTACTAGAACAATACGTGTGCCGTTGACACGTCCTTCAATATGTTCAGGGTTGGAGGTTAACGATATCCCGCGGACAACGGTGCCTCGTTTGGCTGTAAAACCCGCACCTTTAACATCTAGATCTTTGATGAGCGTCACGTTATCACCGGCTTCTAGACGCGTGCCATTAGAATCGAGTGTTGCTTCTGCATCATCTGATTCGACACCTTGATGCGCCCACTTCATCGTTTCATCATCAAGATACATCAACTCAAGTGCGTCTTGAGCCCATATCTCACCTAATCCTGCTAAGCGTGTTAGCTGACGCCATGCCAAGACTTGAACCGCCGCTTCTTGGTTCCACATGCTATCGGTTAAGCAGCGCCAGTGGTTAATATCAGTATCTTCATTGCCTGTAAGTTGGGCTACGCAAACCTGGCATACACAAGCTGATTGATCCAAGCTTCCGTCTGAAGGCTCTACAGCAAAGCTACTCAAGTTATTTTCTGAGCCACACAACTCGCATTTAGATTGGCTTCTGTCAGCCAGACGTTGTTCTAATGACATAATTTCTTAACCTTATATAAAGTAGGCGCATTATGCCCTAGCGGGCTGGAAAAATGTATAGGTCGTGTTATAAAGGCATATTAAAGCTGGTGGGCTAGCTAGAGTGCTTTTATACTATTTTCGTTGAGCTTATGGGTCGTAGTGTGTTCAGCTATTTATTGGAAACGTTACGTTTAAAGAGCAAGGAATTAGCATGTGTGCGGATAGATGTATAGCCGTTAAGCAAGCCGTGATTGCGGCGGTATTGTTTTTTGTTATGAATACAGCACACGCGGAGATTTATCGTTGGGTGGATAAAGCTGGGGTTGTGCATTATAGCGATCAAGCCCCAAGCGGTGTTAACGCGCAGAAAAAAGCTTACAACAATGTGACAACGCCTTTTAGACAAGTGCCTGAGTCGGCTTTTCCGAAAGTAAAAAGTCGACGTGTGCCTGACCCTGCAGACGACGCCGTTGATGGTTCGCAAGAGCCATCAGAACCCAGTGCAGCCGAGACAGAGCCTAAAAGGAAGCGAGGTACCGCCGACATGACTGACGCGGTCAAATATAATGATTCAGATAAGCAAACACTGCGCGAGCGTAAAGCAAAAATTATTGAAAATTCAGAAAAATCGACGTCTAAATTAAGTGAACGAAAATCTGAAATTAACACTGAGTATAAAAAAATACTCGAAGATTACCGAACAAATCGCCAGACAGCAGATTAACCTTTTTTAGCGTATTAGGGATCTAAGTTGATTGCCTTACGTTCATTGCTTAAGTACAGCAACATGATGGAGGGAACACTTTTGCCGGATTTCCGGATAATCTTAAACACCACTTTTGGTATTTAGCGCGTTTATAACGCGACATCCTAGGAGGGCTACACCATGTATCAAGACGAATCTCTACATCCTAAATTTGTCGAGGCTATGCGTAAACTAACAGCAATGTCAGAGGAAGATCGCTTATCGGATGATAATAAGGAGCTTTTTGAACAAGCCATGAACTATGCTCCCCTTGATATTCAGCCGCAGCTGATCGAGATTAGGAAGAAATACGACAATCTTCACTAATTTTTTTACTGCATCTTAAGTATTCTTTAAGCCACGCGATTTAGTGTGGCTTTTTTGTGCCTAAAGCCTTAAAGAATTTATGGTTACTTCCGATATCTTTATAAGCAATATTATATTTAGCTTCTATATTTAAAAGAATGAGCTTCTGTTTAAACGGTGCACCTAGCGTTCAATAGGGTTGGGTTCTAACCGCATAATTAAGGTAGATGTAACATGGCATGGTTCGGTCGTAATTCAAAAAATAATTCTAAAAGTGGCGCTAATGCTCCGATAAATATTGTTTCAATTACTAGCCTCTCAATTACCGCAGATTCACTATCGAGTTTACAGTTTGCGAATGGGGATTGCCCATTAGCAATTGCATTTGTCTCACCACATCTTGACTTTGAACGTGTAATGCGTGAACTAACTTCGGCGATGCCTTTTGCTGAAAAAGTAATAGGCGTGATGACCGCAGGAGAATTAAGTACATGTCAGCAGGCGCTTTATCACTCTGCAGAAGGGCATTGGGATAACATCATCGTACAGACTTTCAGCCGCGAAATATTTAATCAGGTTGAAATAAGAACGGTACCTTTGCTCTGTGAAGATATCCAAGCGGGTAAAGTAACTATTTCTCGAAAGGAGCGGGTGGATCGTTTAACGGCAGAAATAGCTAAAGTCTCTTTGCCTTTTGATGTGAATTATCAGGATACGCTGGCGATAACGTTTTTTGATGGCTTAACAGCGAGCGAAAACTTTTTCATGCAGGGCCTATATGAAAGTGGTTTATTCCCTTGTTATTTTGTGGGCGGGTCAGCCGGTGGTAAATTAGATTTTAAGCAAGCGCTTGTGTTTGATGGCGATAAAATAGCGAAAAATTCAGCGGTACTTATTTTTGCAAAAATAGCCCCGGGTATCCGTTATGGGATATTTAAATCTCATAACTTTGAAGAAACCCCTACGTCTTTTACCGTCATCGAGTCTGATATTTATACCCGTCAAGTAAAGTCTGTAGTATCCAGTGGCTCATCTGAACTGAAAACGATTGTCAGTGCTTTATGTGATCATTTTAGGTGTCAGCCAAATCAGCTTAATGATGCACTCGTGGGTTATTCATTTGCGGTGAAAATTGGTGGTGAGCTCTTTATTCGATCAACAGCGGGTATTGACTCAAATGAAGGCAGCATTGCCTTTTTCTGTGATATGGAATTTGGGGATCAACTTTATCTTGTGAAAGCGAAGGATTTTGCGGGTACGACGCGTTCTGATTTTGATAGGTTTATGGCAAATAAGCCGAGTAAGCCCATCGCTATGTTAGCTAATGATTGTATTCTTAGGCGCTTAAATAATGCGAAAAATCTAGGTCAGGTTGCTAATTTCTCGGACATCCCTGTTGCTGGGTTCTCAACGTTTGGGGAGTTGCTAGGGGTTCATATGAACCAAACGTTGACGGCTTTACTATTTTTTAAATGTGAAGAAGGGCAACGCTTTAATGATGAGTATGCCGATAAATTTCCACAGCATTACAGCCACTTTCGACAATTCTTTATGGCATCTCGTATCAACAGCTTGCAGCATATTAATGTAGTGCAGTCTAAATTAGTTGATTATATGAGCGAATATCGACCTCTATTAAGGAAGATGGTAAGTAGCTTTAATGACGTTTCAGATTACGCAACAACGACAGGTCGAGTCGTAGAGGATATACAAGGGCGCTTCTCTGAGTTTTCCACTAGCATTGAAAATCAAAATGATGACCGTAAAGCATTACATGAAAAGGTAGAAAATTTAAAAAATAATTCAGAAGAAGTCTTGTCGATTTTGAGCGTTATATCTGGGATTGCCGGCCAGACGAATCTTTTAGCGTTAAATGCCGCTATTGAAGCCGCTAGAGCAGGTGATGCCGGTCGAGGTTTTGCGGTAGTTGCAGATGAGGTTCGTCAGTTATCACATAATACGCAAAAGAGCTTGAATCAAACCGGAGATACGATCAACGCGGTGACAGCGTCTATCGATGAAATTCGCAAAACCATCACCAGCACAGAAGAGTCTATGGCCCGTATCGCCGAGGGAGCAGCAGCGCTAGGTGGCGAAATGCATAACCTCGTTGATTCGTCGCAAAAAGCGGGAGATCAAATGAAAGAGAGTGTTGAGTATATTAGCCATATCACCCAAGAGATGGAGCAAATTGATAAAGAAGTAGAAACAATAGAGCGTTTAAAAAGTCTAGACAGTAGCCGCTAGCTTAATCACCCTTTAAAAGGAGCTGCGGCTCCTTTTTTTACGGGTTTCGATTGGGCGAAACGGCGACTTCTGTTAAGGTTGCGCTTCGTAATAGCACATTTAAAAGACAGGTAAGCACAGTGATAGAGATTGGTAAAAACAACACCCTTAAAGTGATTCGAGAAGCTGAATTTGGTGTTTACCTGGATGGCGGTGAATTTGGCGGAGTTTTATTGTCCAAAATCGATGTGCCTGCGGATCTTAAGGTCGGTGATGATGTTGAGGTCTTCTTGTACCTTGATACGGATGATTTTGTCGTAGCGACGACCCGTAAGCCCATCGCTAAAGTGGGAGAGTTTGGTTTTCTTCAGGTGGCTGAGGTTAATAATGTTGGCGCGTTCTTGGATTGGGGCTTACCTAAGCAACTGCTACTGCCTTATGGCGAACAGCGTAAACCACTAGAGGTAGGACAGAAAGTTTTTGTACGTGTTTATCTCGACAACAGTGATCGTTTAGCCGCATCAGCCAAGGTTGAAAAGTTTTTAGAAACGCCGCCAGACGATCTAAAAATGGGTCAAAAAGTTAGCTTGGCGATTTGGCGTCGCAGCGATATAGGTTATCTTGTATTGGTCGATGGCCGTTACCAAGCACTGCTACATCATCAAGATCTATTCAGAACAGTACGAACAGGTCAGACATTAGACGGCTACATTAAGCGTGTAGTTGAAGACGGTAAAGTCGATGTCATGCTGGATAAGCCTGGTTATGGCAAGGTAGATGATTTGTCCCGTCGTATTCTTGAAGATCTTGAAGACCGCGGTGGCCATAGCCCGTTAGGTGATAAATCCGCACCAGAAGATATCTATCAAGCTTTTGGTGTCAGTAAGAAAGCCTATAAAATGTCGATCGGTGCATTGATGAAGCAAGGCTTGATTTCTATCAGCCCTGTCGGTATTGATCTGAAGTAATCACCCTTTATGCATCTCCGCTGCCTTCTTGACACCTGAAGGCAGCTCAATCTCTTCCAGTATTCTCATGGTTCGTTTCATCAGTTCTTCGCCCGCAGGGCTTAACGAACGTCCTTGTCGCGTAATCAAGCATAACTCCCTAGTCATCATTGGCTGATTCAGTGGGACAAATACCAAATCATTAAATGCGGGTGTTGAAGCGGCGAGTGCCGGAAGAATACTAATTCCCATTCCAGATTTGATTAGTGATGCTAGCGTGGCTGGTGTTGTCGCTTCCACTGCTGCTGTCATACCTCCAGCAATGAGCGGCCACGCCCGTAAAAATGCATCTAGCTGCAGCCTTATACCGTTATCTTTGGTAAGCAGTACGTGTGAAAGTCCTTCGATATCTTCTAGGTTAATCAACGTAGGGGAGCTGGCGAGTAAAGGATGGTGTGCAGGTAAAACGACACCGTATTGATCAGTTATTATTGGTGTGTAGTGGAGTGTAGGCTGATGGCTATGGTTGCTCCCTATACCAAAGTCAGCGTGATTATCTGCTACACAGGTTTCGATACCGCTGGCGCCTTCTTCCATTATCGTCATAGCGACGTTTGGGAAGTCTTTACGATAATTGGCAATAACGCTAGGTAGCAGAGTACTAACAACCGATGCTGAAGCGGCAAGAGCAACGCTACCTTGTTGTTGTAGAGCGCTGGCTTTTAGGTCAGATAACGCTGCATTAAAGTCAGAGACGAGTCTTTCTGCGACAGGAAAGAACCGCTCTCCCGCTTGGGTTAAGTTAACTCGCCTTGTTGTGCGATCCAGTAGTTGTATGCCTGCCTGCGACTCTAGCTGCTTGATTGTCGCTGTGAGTGTCGATTGTGTGACATGAAGATGAGCAGCGGCTTGGGTAAAGCTGCCGTGCCGAGAGACGGCAATAAAAGCGATAAGGTGTCGGTAGTTAATCGATAGCATCAGGGGCAAGCGACCTTGAATGGGAAGTGCTAATTTATCATTTATTGTGATCAATTCATTAAATTTTATCGTTTGAATGATTAATTGGTTTTCTGCATCATGTACGTATACTAATTATATTGATGACAAGAGCCCATGATCCCACGTATTTCTGTTGTTGAAACAACGGCCCATCGCTATCTTGATTTTATTAACACCCTGAAAGCCAAAGGCTTTAAGGGTGAGTTAAATAATGACTATGCCAACCGGATCGCTTTATCAACGGACAACAGTATTTACCAAGTCCTTCCGCAAGGTGTTTTGTATCCAAAATCAACAGATGATTTAGTCTTAATAGCGCAATTGGCGGCTCAGCCTTCCTTTAAAAAAGTGGTGTTAACGCCTCGTGGGGGCGGTACGGGTACTAATGGTCAATCACTGACTGATGGCCTTGTTGTCGATGTTTCTAAGCACATGAACAAGATCTTAGAAATTAATGCTGAGGAGCGTTGGGTACGTGTACAGTCGGGTGTGGTTAAAGATCAGTTGAATGCGGCGTTAAAACCATACGGCTTGTTTTTTGCCCCAGAACTGTCAACCAGTAACCGTGCAACAGTGGGTGGTATGATTAATACCGATGCGAGCGGCCAAGGTAGCTGCATGTATGGTAAAACCCGCGATCACGTTTTATCGTTAACGAGTGTCTTTCTTGATGGCACAGTGTGGGGGTCTTTTGCCTTAGAAGAAGATGAGCTAGCCGAAATCAAGCAGCAGGCTGGACTTATTGGTCAAGTGCACCGCGACCTTGATCAGTTTTATACGGAAAAAAAGGACGTTATCGACGCTAAGTTTCCACCGCTTAACCGCTGTTTAACGGGTTACGACTTGGCACACATTCGCGATGAATCTGGTCGTTTCAATTTAAATTCGATTTTATGCGGCGGTGAAGGCTCGTTAGGGTTTATTGCAGAAGCCAAATTGAATGTATTAACCATTCCTAAGTTCTCAGCATTGATTAACATTCAATACGATAGTTTCGAAACCAGTATGCGCGATGCTAAGGCGCTGATGGATTGGGGGCCAACGTCGATTGAAACGGTTGATTCTAAGGTACTGAACTTAGCCATGGGCGATATTGTTTGGGATACCGTGCGTACTTATTTTCCAGTGAATGCGGGAGATCCTGAGGTTCAGGGTATTAACTTGGTGGAGTATACATCAGATGATGAAGTTGAGCTTAAGGCTAAAGTAGATCGTTTAACGGCTCATTTAGATGCGGTGTCTGGCCAATTGGGTAAAAGTTTCGGTTATACCGTGGCGTTAGGTGCGGGCGAGATTAATAAAATATGGGGTATGCGTAAAAAGTCTGTTGGCTTATTGGGCAACGCAAAAGGCGAGCGTCGACCAATCCCGTTTGTGGAAGATACGGCGGTTCCGCCGGAAAATCTTGCTGACTATATTATGGAGTTCCGTGCAGTGCTAGACAGCCACGGACTCACTTACGGTATGTTCGGCCACGTTGATGCGGGTGTACTGCATGTTCGTCCTGCCATTGATATGAAGGATGAAGCACAAGAACATTTGATACGTGAGGTTACGGATCAAGTCGTTGCGCTAACGCAAAAATATAACGGCTTATTATGGGGTGAACACGGTAAGGGGGTTCGTTCAGAATATTCGCCTGCATTTTTTGGTGAATTATACCCTGAACTACAGCGGATAAAGGGCTGGTTTGACCCGAATAACCAACTCAACCCGGGTAAGATCGCTACGCCTCTTACCGAAGGTCTTGAGTTGTTAAAAATTGACGAGGTGCAAACCCGTGGTCAATTGGATCGTCAAATCCCGGAAGATACGCGTGCGGCCTATAGTTCAGCCGTTTACTGTAACGGTAACGGCGCTTGTTACAACTATGACCCTAAAGATGCGATGTGTCCGTCGTGGAAAGGAACTCGGCAGCGTATTCATTCACCGAAAGGGCGGGCTTCATTAACGCGTGAGTGGTTACGATTGATGTCTAATCAGGGTGTGAGTTTGGTTGATGCCAGCGAGCACGCTAAACAATCTTCTTTTCTTAAAACGTTACCGTTACGTATTAAAAACTCGTTGAATAAAAAGAAAGGTGAATACGACTATTCGCATGAAGTGCATGAGGCGATGAAAGGGTGTTTGTCTTGTAAATCTTGTGTCGGCCAGTGTCCTATTAAGGTTAACGTACCTGATTTTAAAGCGCGCTTTCTCGAAGTCTATTACGGACGCTATTTACGCCCCGTTAAGGATTACATGGTCGGTGGGTTGGAGATGATGATTCCAACGATGGCGAAATTCCCCGCGCCTTATAACTGGGCAATGGAAAATAAAGTCGTGAAACGTGTTTTACGCCAAACGGTGGGCATGGTTGACAGCCCAAGTATTAGCGCACGCTCGCTGATCAGCGGCCTGCAAGACCGAGCTGTAGCCCTAGCAACTCCGCAAGCGTTAAATACATTATTACCTGCACAGCGGGAAAAAGCCGTTATTCTCGTACAAGATGCGTTTACTAGCTATTTTGAATCGCAATTGGTACTGGATATCATTGATCTGTTGCATGAGCTAGGGTTTTATGTGCTTGTTGCACCGTTTATGCCTAACGGTAAACCGCTACACGTACATGGCTTCATGAAAGCCTTTGAAAAAGCGGCGATAAAAAATGCTGACATGCTGACTGCTTTAGAAGCCGAAGGTATACCATTGGTTGGTGTTGATCCTTCCATGACCCTGACCTATCGCCAAGAGTATGTGCAAGTGGTTGAGGTGACGCCAACAGTACAGCTGATTCAAGAATGGTTAGCAGGTCAGTCTGAACGTATTCAAGCGCACGCAGCTAATCTACGTCCGAATGAGTTTAAATTGTTATCACACTGTACTGAGAAAACGTCGGCGGCCCCTTCGTTGCGTCAATGGCAGTCTATCTTCACCGACCTAGGCCAAACGTTATCGGTTCAGCCCGTAGGTTGCTGCGGCATGTCGGGTACTTACGGCCATGAGGCCGAAAATCTAGCGACATCTCAGACTATCTATAACTTGAGTTGGAGCGATGTAGTGAATGATTCGGCCAACAAAGGAAAGTTAGTCGCTACGGGCTATTCATGCCGTAGCCAGGTTAAGCGTATGGATAAGCAAAACATTCCTCATCCGGCTCAAGTTTTGTTAGACCTGCTTCGCTCTGCTCGTTAGCCTTTGACGACAATTAAATCGTAGCCATTAAAAAGGGGCCCTGCCGGGCCCCGAAAGGTTAGGGGACGTTACTCCCTATTGTGTACAAACGACGGTTGCATTCGGTTTGCTAACTCGTTAATAGTATCGAGTCGCTGGTTGTGTTGGTGTTGCTTATCGTTATCAGCTTCACGGTATCTTGCATCCTGCGTGACAAGTGATTCTAATAACTCCTGACTAAATTCGCGGATCTCGTTCACGAAGTCTAGTTTTGGATCTGTAGTAACACCTTCAAAACTCTGCGCATAGTTGCCTAGTCGCTTAGCGGCGTCTTGTGTTACGGCATTCTGATTCTCTACTTGGCTATATTTCGCTATGGAGCTGTATTGTTCTGTTTGCGAGAGTTGAAGGTTCATGGACGAAAGCTCGCTTTTATCCATTTGGTATTCGCTCGCAATATCAAAGGCTTTTTGAATATCGCCATCGAAAAACTCGCCTGCAATTTCATTCACATCTTTAATGAGGTTTTGTAAGGCGTCAATTTCATCATTATCTAGATCGCCATTTACCGAGAATTGATAGCTGCTTTCCTCGCTTCGGCTAATGTTGAACAAGGCCGACGTACTTGAACCATCCGTTTCTATGCCATAGGATTGCTCGGATCGGCTTTGGCTGGCGAAATTAATCGTTACTTCGTCACCGTCTTGTGTCGTGACGGTGAGTGACAAACTTTCTGCCTGATCGAAGCGTTCTGCGGCGGTAAGGCGACTAATTGTGTTGCTGTTAATGGTATCTTGTAGTGATGGGTTCAGAGCATCAAGAGCAGAGAAGGTTTGTTCTTCTGTGGCATCAATATTCTCGGCTATAGACCCTTGTAGCATTCCAAGGTTATCTAAAATGTCGCGCGCCTCAGCAAAACCTTTTTCGACACCGGAAACGGCCGCGTTATACATATTTTGAATGTCTTCTTCAGAGCGCCCGCTGCGTCGTGCCGCTTCTAAGCCTTGAGCAACAAAATCGCCAATCCGGTTAGCCACTTTTTCTGGTGAGAAGTCATCACTATCTAACGTCTTCAAATCACCTGAGCTCATACCTGGTATATTTTCCGCTAAGCGGTTAAGCAGAGTGTTCTCGGTTGCTGCTTCTGGTGTACGTGACCTCAAAGACTCTTGGTAATTAACCACGGAGTTTTGAAATCCTGATGTGACTTGTGAGTACAATGTAATGGACATAATCCCGCCCCAAACCTGTTTGCTTAACCTCTATATCGACTAAGACTAGACTAACTAGAGCGGTTCAAACGTCTGATTGAAAAACTTTCATCTTTATTTTTTGCGGTTAATGCCACAAAAAGCAGCCATCTGCTTGTAAATGTTAAGGTTTTTGCTGAATGTGTAGGTCATTAGTTGTAGTGCATTTTGCAGGTGCGAAATCTACAATGGGTCTAATTGAGTATTACCGTATATTAAGGAGAAAACCGTGGACGATTTATTACCTGAGTTATGCGATCAGTTTCCCGAATTGGTGCAAGTCGTTGAGCCGATGTTTGGTAATTTCGGCGGCCGAGAAACCTTTGGGGGTGAAATAGTTACTATTAAAGCGTTTGAAGATAACTCGTTAGTTCGCGAGCAGGTGGCTCTACCGGGCCAAGGTAAAGTGTTGGTGATTGATGGTGGTGCTTCGATGCGTCGCGCCATGTTGGGTGATATGCTCGCGGAGAAAGCCGAAAAAAATGGCTGGGAAGGGATCGTTATCAATGGTTGCTTGCGTGATGTGAATGCGATTGGGCAATTGGACTTGGGTGTTCAAGCCTTAGGCTCACACCCCATGAAAACTGATAAGCGTGGTTTGGGTGATCTCAATGTACCCGTTACGTTTGGTGGTGTGACTTTTACGCCAGGCCACTATATCTATGCTGATAATAATGGTGTGTTGGTGTCACCAGAAAAACTGACGTTGCCTGAAGAAGACTAAATTGTTTAAGTGAGTCCTCATTAGATAAACCATATAGGCATTATCAAAACAATGCGTATATGGTTTTATATATAAATCAATAGGTTGTATCGTTATCGTTAACCTTTTGATTGATTTTTGGTATCTGCATCGGATGCAAAGTGAGGCCAGTTTTTTCTAACAATGGGGCCGCTGCGACTCCACGAATGGCAGGTATCCATGATTTTTGGTAAAGGGCCTGTCGTAGACCAGTCTTCAGACAATTGAGCGATTTGATGCGTGGTTTGGAACGCAGTCGTTGCTATTGGTCCTAATAACTCCACCAAGTGTGTACATCCTTGAACGCCTCCTAAAAGTGATTTTACCTGTTTGGTAAATCCGCCTTTAATTTGTAAGCCAATCAGTTTCTTATAGTCGGGTGCTATCTGAGGGCAATAGGTAAAAGGAGTGCTATCCATGGCGGCTTCTGCATCATGAATGACCAAATCCAAATCAACAGTAATCCGTAACCACATGTCATGCAGTGCATGATTAGCCGCTAAGGTTTCATTGGCAATCTCTGGGTGAGGCATATCATGTGCTTTAATGTCGGTCATGCGACCTTCAATATCCCATAGGCCATCAGCACGTTTAAAGCCTTGGCATTGCACTGTACGGGTGTGAAAAAGCTCTCGTGAGCTTGGTGATGATAAAGGCATAAACATAACTTCTTAACGGATATATAGGTGTAACACATATGTTAGCTAGGGACTGATGAGCAAGTCACATAACTCAGCATAAGTGATCAATTTTTCTCGTGGCTTGCTGCCCTTAGCTGCATCTTTTTCATGTTGATCCAGCGTTAACCAGTCGTTAAATGAGGTGGTCAGGGTGTTTTGCTCACTAATACATTCTTTTATACCACGGTAACCTAGTTTATCGGAGGGAACGCTTTGTTGCACTGCACTAATTATCTCTCTGGCTACACTAACGGCATCGACACGATTACTTTGGATGACACCTTTGGCACCGTTTTTACACCAACCTACGGCATAAGGAGTTTGATTAAACTGCAGCGGATCGTCCGTTTTATCAAAACCGATCGCGGTGATGAGTGTATCAACGGGTAAATCATAGTCCGATTTTTTGCTGCTTCCTTCGTGGGTATGTGCGCTTAAGCGAACCGATGTAATGGTTTGATCACCTTTGAGCTCAAGTGGGGTTCTATCAAACACGAAAGTAATCCGCGATACAGCGCTAGTTCTTTCCATTTCATTTAACGGATCGTTGCTAATGGTAGGGATTTGATTAAGCAGTTCTAAGTTCTTGAGCCGATTTCGGTGCTGATCTTTAGGTATATGGCTAATGACGTCAGCAGGTAATGAGTCGGGTATTGGTCCTTCTGATCGATAGCAGTCAACATTGGGTAGGTTGATAATTTCTGAGAGCATTGCCGGTGTGAAATGGGCGTTAGCAAAGCCACCTCGACCAATTATAAAGATATCGCGAGGCCAGTTAAGCTGAGTGAACGAATCGATGATGGTTGCCGGCATGTCGCTTTGCAGTAACTGCTCTCGGCTTTTTGCAAGTAACCGAGCTATATCGAGAGCAACATTACCATGACCAATGATGGCAACTTGTTGTCCAATATTAGGGTGTAAACGGGAAGTCATATCGCCGTTATACCAAGCAGCGAATTCACCTGACTTAAATACGTTACCAAGCGACTCGCCCGGAATAGCTAAATGTCGATCGTTGGTTGCGCCTGTGGCTAACACGATAATGTCATAGTGCTTTTCTAGTGTAGCTGTAGTGATGCTGGCACACTGATCATGTTTAGCAACGATGTTTTGGATTCGCACCCCTCCAACAAAGCGAACATTGGGGTGTGTAAATGCTTTTTCGAGCTGGTGCACAATGTTTTTGGTAACAAGATGGTCAGGCGCAACGCCATTTCTGACTAACCCAAAAGGTGTGGGGTGTTGATCAAAAATATCGATATGGGCGTTATCGAGTTTTTTGGCTAAGTAATCCGCAGTGTAGCAACCGCTGGGACCACTACCGATGATGGCAATATGTATCATTAGCTCATTTCCTAACGGTAGTTACAGTACATCACACGTATAAAAGTGTAACTGAGAGTGTAGGTCAGAGTATAACAGGGGCCTTAGAGGAGGTGGATAGGCCAGCAATAAAACAGGGGTGTCATTACTTTACTGCTGGCTTGGTAGAGCTGTGATAGGCTGCGTGACTTAGTCTGTCTCGACTAATGCCTGCATGGCGTCTCGTGTCCAATCAAGCGCTTCTCGATAGGCAGTGTCGAATAAATCGGCATCAAAATCAGGAGGTAAGGTATCCCAGTTACCGGCTATAAAATCAATGACAGCAGTTAATATCTCACCAATATCTCCCTCGCCTGTTGTGATTGCGGCTTTGATTTCATCACCTAAGGGGACCTGCTCAAGTAGTTGGTCTTTTTCTAAGTCGAGTAATGCATCCAAACCAGACATCATGCCTGCCATAAAGTAGCTAGCGCTATGGCTACGTTTTTGTGCTTCGGCAATTTGTTCTGCCATACGCCCGCGGATCAAGAGTGCTCGTGACAGCTCTTCTGGTTTATCAGGGCTGGACGTCATAGCGATCAACGTTGCCCACTTCTTAACTTGTGGAATCCCTAATAATACGATGGCATCACTTATTGATTCAACATTGCGTACTAGCGAATTGGCGGCTGAGTTTACAATCCTTAATAGTTTGTAAGTCAGTACCGGGTCTTTAATGATGAGCGCTTGTAGTGCTTCCGGCTTAGCATCTGGTTTTTGTAACTCTTGTATTAATTGCAGCAAGGCGATTTGCCCGGTGCTGATTTTGCGTCCAGTAATGAGTTTTGGTCTACTTAAGAAATGGCCTTGGAATAGCTTAAAACCTAAGGAGATACATTCTTCAAGTTTTTCGTGAGTTTCAATTTTTTCTGCTAACAGCGTTACCTTAAACGGCTTTATTTGCTTTAGAAGAGTAACCACCTCATCGTAGTTATGATGCATGACGTCAACTTTGACGATATGTGCCAATTTCAGCAGAGGATCGTATTTCGGGCTATAGATAAAATCATCTAAGGCAATACGGTACCCATCGTCTACTAGGCTTTTGACACCGGCAATAAAGGCGTCATCAACTTCGGCATCTTCTAGCATTTCGAGTACGACTTGTTTGCGTGGGAGGTCGGGTATCTGACCTTCAACCACAATGTCGTAGGTTAAATTAATAAAGGCGGGTACACGCTTCAGCGACCCTGAATCAGAAATTGAAGTGTATGCGTTGATTAATACTTCAGTGGTAGCTGCATTACCGCCTAAAAAAGTGGCATGTTCTGAGTCTGCCTCACTTCTATAGAGAAGCTCGTAAGCAACAACTCGTTGCTTTAAATCAAAAATGGGTTGTCTAGCCATGAGAATTTGCGGTTGCAAATTAGCGTCGGACATTAGGCAGGTTCCTGTTTGTATTTCTTAGATTATCAATATAGGTGTTAACGACTAGTTTCGCTAAAAATTAAGGTGAAATCAGCGTCTTCCATTAGAGACTGGTATAATGCCCGCTACTAAAGCAGGAGAAGACGATGTCGATTAACTGGTTTCCCGGGCACATGCACAAAGCGCGCAAAGAAATCGCTCAAGTCATTAATGAAATTGATGCGGTTATCGAAGTGCTTGATGCTCGATTACCTAAGTCCAGCGAGAATCCATTGGTAGACGGATTGCGCAAAGGCAAACCGGTTCTTAAGATCTTAAATAAGGCTGATCTTGCTGACCCGGTTAAGACGCAAGCGTGGTTAGACTTTTATAATGCCCAAGACGGAATTAAAGCTATTGCATTGAGTCAGGATCAGAAAAAGCTGGTCCTAAAGTTGCCAGACATGTGTAAATTGATGGTGCCTACACGCGCTAATCATGATCGCCCTGTTCGCGCTATGATTATGGGTATTCCCAATGTAGGCAAATCTACATTGATTAATACACTGTTGGGCAGGCGGGTTGCTAAAGTAGGTAATGAGCCCGCGGTCACTAAAAACCAAACGCGCTATACGCTTAAAAATGGCATGGCCTTATCGGATACGCCGGGTTTTTTGTGGCCAAAAATAGAAGATGAAGACTCCGGCTATCGTTTAGCCGCCAGTGGCGCTATACGCGATACCGCCATTGAATATGAATTAGTAGCGCTGTATGCCGCTAAATTTATGCTGGATGTGTATCCTCAGTATTTGATTGAGCGATATAAACTTAAAACACTACCCATAGGTAGCGATGAACTACTGGATGAAATAGGCCGAAAACGAGGTGGCTTGCGGCCGGGTGGTGTGATTGATCGCCATAAAGCATCGGAAGTGCTTCTGTATGATATGCGTTCAGGGAAAATGGGCGCCATTACCTTTGAAACAGTAGAAGAATGGCAAGTTAAGTGGGCTGAGGCGGAACGATTGCGTTTAGAAGCCGAAGCGATTGCAGCAGCAGAAGAAGCCGCACAAAGTAACAATACTCAAAAGTAAAAAACGGTTAGGTAAATTATGAGTCGCACAAAGAAAAAACGTCCTACGGTAGGCTATTTGGATATTCGCATCACGCCAGATAAACGTGACAAACTGACCGAAGAGGACAGTTATGAAACGCGTAAAAAACGTGGACAAGAAAAGAAGAAAAAGCACAAATCCGTTTACCAAAAAGTAAAAGCAGCGGAAGAAGCCAAAGCTAATGACAATGCTAATAAGCAGCCTCAGGGTGGACGCTTAGCTGAAAAAATCAGAAAAATGGCTCAGCAACAAGAAGCTAAACGAACCAGTGATGGCGAAGAAGGTTAATCGATAGCGTGAAAAAAGATGTGGTTGTTATCGGTGCGGGAGCATCAGGGTTAATGTGCGCGGCGACGGCAGGCTACCGTGGTCGTTCGGTCTTGGTTATTGAGCACACTAAAAAGATAGGTCGCAAAATTTTAATGTCGGGTGGTGGGCGTTGTAATTTCACGAATCTACATAATACCAACGCTAACTTTGTTTCTCAAAACCCGCATTTCTGTAAATCGGCACTTAGTCGTTATCGCGTTTCTGATTTTGTAGAGTTGGTCGAGCGTCACGGTATTGAGTATCACGAAAAAACGCTGGGGCAACTGTTCTGCAACGACAGCAGTAAAGAAATCTTACAAGTCTTACTGACGGAATGTGAGTGGGCGGGAGTAGAGATAGCGACAGAAACGGCCATTGCTAACATCGAGAAAAAAGGCGACCGCTTCGTGATCACTAGTTCCTTAGGGAAAATAGAAGCGGAGTCTGTAGTGATTGCAACTGGTGGCTTATCTATCCCTAATGGAGGCGCGACCAGCTTCGCGTATGACCTAGCAAAAAAAAATGGCTTAACCGTATTGCCGACTACTGCAGCGTTAGTGCCCGTTACCTTGCAAAAAGAATTGCTCGAAGTGCTCAAGCCACTGGCTGGCGTATCGCACCCGGTTGACGTGTCCGTTGGCGAAACTACATTCCGCGAAAGTATGCTGTTTACGCATCGAGGCTTAAGTGGCCCTGCCATTTTGCAAATTTCATCCTACTGGACACCAAACACCTTTCTAGAAATCAATTTCTTTCCTGATGAAGATCTGTTCGCTTGGCTAAAAGCCCAGCGTGACGAACGCCCTAAATCAGATATCAGCACCGTATTTTCCCAACGCATGAGCCGCCGCATGGCACAAATACTCTGTGAGCTTTTCGGCTTTACAGGCCCGCTAGCCGAGCAAAGTAATGAACAGCTAGCGGCTATCGCTAATGCGTTTACCTGTTGGAAAGTAAAACCATCAGGCACCGAAGGTTATCGCACCGCGGAAGTTACATTAGGCGGCATCTCAACGGATGATATATCGCAAAAGACGATGGAAGCTAAAGCAGTAGAAGGCTTGTACTTTATCGGTGAGTGTTTAGATGTGACGGGACATCTAGGCGGCCACAATTTCCAGTGGGCATGGGCTTCTGGTTTTGTGGCGGGACAGGCGGTTTAGAGCTGTTTATAAGTTTAGATCGCCACTGTTTTCTCAATTACCATCACTAGTGTTAGCTAATTACATAGAAGCTACGCTCATGCTAGTGTGATCGTCCTTAGGTGGGTAGAAGGTTAGGGTGAGTACCGCCTTGTAAGCGTTCGCATAAATAATAACCATGCGAAACCAGATGGAATTGGCCATGAAGGATAGTGCTTTTCGTGGAAGTCCGATACCTCAAGATCAAGCTGGAATTAATTCGCGCTCTTCCTCCGGCACTGAATCAGCCGTATCGAAAGGAATTGAAATACCGTCAATAGCACTCCCCAAAGGTGGTGGGGCTATTAATGGTATTGGTGAGAAGTTTGCATCCAACCCTGTAACCGGTACAGGTTCGTTTTCTATTCCTATTGCTGCTAGCCCTGGCCGTTCTGGCTTTGGTCCACAACTTTCCCTCGCCTATGATTCCGGTGCGGGCAATGGGTCTTTTGGTCTAGGCTGGAACTTATCATTACCTTCTATCAGCCGGAAAACCGATAAGTGCTTACAGCGTTATCTTGCGGGTAGTGAGGCCGACATATTTATTTTGTCTGGCGCCGAAGACCTTATCCCAGCTTTAAAAGAAGAGGGTAGCGCTTGGGTAGAGGTTTCTTTAAATAGAACGCTCAATAATCAAGAATACAAAATAACGCGTTACCGTCCTCGTATAGAAGGTTTGTTTGCATTAATTGAATTCTGGGTGAATCAAGGTATTCCAGAAGATTGTTTTTGGCGCTCAATCAGCAAAG
>Ga0115007_10000447_pt1 | contig 27269 bp, 29 predicted proteins | sample ArcOceMetagenome_2_FD_87166 | JGI IMG/M metagenome (GOLD analysis project Ga0115007, IMG submission 87166) | Marine eukaryotic phytoplankton communities from Arctic Ocean - Arctic Ocean ARC135M Metagenome | ecosystem: Environmental > Aquatic > Marine > Oceanic | place: Arctic Ocean | collected...
CCATGTCCTCCTGCGAAGGCGTCTGCGCGTCGGGGCCGGTGTCGGAGTCGGAGGGTACGGTTTTATTTTTCCCGACGCCTAGTCTCGCCGCCGTCGCGCCCCGCAGATCCTTGGTGAGCTGTTTCTTATCCGCCATCAACGCCTTGCACTTCACATCCGACGCAATCAGCAAGTCCTTCAGCTCAAATAGTTCAACCTGCAACGAGGCTTGGAACTTCAACTGCGCGTGCGGGTTACTTTCCGCTAAGCCGACGATTTCCGTTTGCGTTTCGGTTTCAAACGATTGCGGTTTTTTGAGGTAGTCACTCCCGCTTTCCCGGATCTTCGCAAGAGCGGTTTCCGCTTTCTGCGTGGATTGGTAAATGTGCTCCACGCGCACCCACTGTTTCGGGTCGCGACGAGATGCGCCAGTGTTTCCGTGTGCAGCTTGTTTCGTTTCGCTGGAGGCATGCATCGCGTTCCCGCCATTCCCAATACTCGCGTCATTCGCGCCATTCAATCGGTTTCCCGACAATGCGTGATTTGAATCTCGACCCCGCGCCGCGTTGTCGCCCGTGCCAGTTCCGTGTTTGTCATCAACCGACGTGCTGCGCCGGCGCATGGGCGACGACATGTACCTCCCGTCTCCGTCTCTTCGTGCTTCCTCGTCCCGATCGTCACCCCCGGTGCTCGCGTTTCCAGCGTTTCCAGAAGAAGCGTCGCCAGCCTCGTACGCCAGCCTCGGTTCACGCCGGTCGGCATCTCGCCGTTCGTCGCCGTCCCTGGTCTCGCCACGCGCGCTCCCCGCGTAGGACGACCCGGCGCGCGACTTCGCGACGTGGTGCATACCGGTGGAGGTGGCGAAAATACTGCCGTCGCCGTACCCGCCGCCGTTGGGAGAGGACCTCGCGGTGGAGCCTGGTGTCCTGCCACCATCCTCGGTGTAAGGCACGTTTCGCGCATTCTCGTGGCCGTCGTTCACCAACGACCCACCGCTCGTGCCGACCACAGGGCCGGCGCCGGACGCGCGTCCGTACATCCGGGACCGGTCCGGTCGTCCGCACCCCGACCAAGCCAGCGCTGGCCTGTCGCGCGCCCGAGGCTTTGGCGGCAGGGGAGTTGGCAACGAACGGTGACGAAGAATGAAATGTAACTGAAGCCGAAAGCAAGCAAAACATTCATAGCAGCTTCGGTCGAGCTCACCGATGCTTCCCTCGGATTCGGGTTCAAGATGGCGTTCAACGACGTAGCTCCAGTTTCAAGCTTGCAACGTCGTGATTCCCCACCGATCGCATTTCGAGACTGTCTCTTCGTTGCCAAACCAGTCCGACAAAGGTCGGCCCGAACCCGCTTTTATCCATTCCCATCCTCCCGGCGAACGCGCGCGCGAACCAACTCGAGCTTCGGAGCAATCTCGAAATGGCCGCCACGTCTCTTCGCGCCACCGTCGCGCTCGTCACCCTCGCCGCCGTCTCGGCGTGCGAGGTGTGCCACTTGCACTACTTCCACAAGGTGCGCGAAACGCTTTGCGGGATTTGACTTTGACGGGGCCACGTCGCGACCGCCGCCAAAACACACTTTCGTTTCGCTTTCCCGTCAACGCGCACGCCTTCGTACTGACCTCCCCGCCCTTCATACCCCCCCCAAATCACGCAGGATGTCGCCTCCAAAACCACCATGACCTCCAGCTCGTACTGCAAGGAGTACAAGGACCAAGCCTGCTGCACCGCTGAAGTCGCCGCCGGGTACGTCACGCCCCTGATCTTCCATGATCGGTTCCCCGAAACTGGGGTTTATGATGCGACTCGAAAAACGGTTTTTCAGGGCAAAAAAATATACATCGTGCTTACCTCTCCCTCCCCCCTCCCTTCACAGCGTCGGCGACGCGCAGCAGGGATACCTTTACCCCGACCACAACCCAGCGACCGGGTGCGGTAAGCTTTCGAGCACGTGCGAGGCGTTTTTCATCGAGGAAGGTTGTTTCTACGAGTGCGACCACAACCTCGGTAAGTGGAGGAAACACGTTGACTGCGACGACGAGTCCGCGGAGAACGGGTGGCAGATCGAGGGCATGCCCATCAAGGCGTCGTACTGCGACGCGTGGTTCGAGGCGTGCAAGGGCCCTGACAACAAGCTGTGCATGGGCGTTAACTCCACCGACGGTAAACCTCAGTACGGCTACTTCGACCAGCCGACTTGTCACAAAGACCAAGGCAAAGGCGGGTGCAAGCGCATCGACGAGGTGTACAGCAGTGGGTTCCACATGTGCGAAACCATGTGGCAGGGATCGTTCAAGTACGAAAACAACACCAACGCGGATGCGTACGTCATGACCTTCACGGAAGACGACGTGAACCCGAACAACGCGAAATTCACGGCGAAGACGTACCCGGACGCGTGCCCCGGCAAACTAGGCGCGATCAACTTCACGCAAGCCGCGCTGGAAGGGTGCGACGCGATTCCAATTTCTTACCTTAAGTCGTACCTCGGTACCTCGACCTCAGGCGCGAGCTCGTCGTCACGAACCAGCGGGTCCGTTTTCGGAACCGCCGCCGCGCTTGTTGTCGCGGTGTCTCTCCTCGCGTAAGCGAGTAACGTTTACGCGCGCGGCAGAGTTTTACTGTTTAAAAAATATTTAACTCCGCCGCGCGCGCACACGGCACTGGGGGTGCTCCGAGTCACTGTGTCAGTGAAGCGGACGTCTGGGTAACACTATTGTAGGACTGTATCGTCCTACACATAGTCTACCCAAACGTCCAACCTCACTCACACGGCGACTCGATGCTGAGAACAAACCCTTTACACCGGATCGCGATAATGCGCGCGTCGGGAAGTGCTACCTGATTGAACCGTCTCTCTGACGGTTCGAAAAGGTTGTACTGCTGTTAGCTGCCGATAGGAATAACGCGCGGGCGAAGATCTCCACGAAATAATCGATCTTCGATACCGTACCGCGCAGGTGCTCGTTTGCGAGCACTGATAAACAAGAAGAAGGAAAGAGAGAGTGTATCACACGTGTAAAACTTTCGCTTTCGTTTCTAAAAAATAAGACTATGGATACGCTCACCTAGCCGCTTTCATTCCGTTTTCGTACCCACCGCGCATGGAAAATGCATCCACCAACACGTCTTCGGGGGCGCGCCAGTGCTTTTCCACTAATTCGTTGATTCGTTCAAGCAGCTCGGTCGCGGTTGATAAATCATTCTCCTCCGAATCCTTCGCCGACCGCGTCGCGCTGGCGTTCAAAACCTCGGCGACGTGTTCCCGCAACTCCGGGTTCCCCGCGAAGAGGTATTTGCAAATCTGCTTCAGCTTCCCGAGCTTGTAATTCTCCAACTCACCGCTGGTCTTCGGCTTGCGACCTCGCGTGTTACCGTTGTTACTCCCGGTAGTGGGGCTCGCGTTAGGACTAGTAGTTCTACTACTGCCACTACTACTGATACTACTCCCGTTAGTACTCGTGGTACCACCGCCGCGACTACTACTACTCTCCCTCCCGTGCCCGGTATCGTCAACAAACGCCTCTGCGGCGAAGGCGTTGAGGAATGCTTTTATTTCCCTAACCTCTTCCTCCCTTGATAAAAATAGTGTGTCTCCGTCAGTATCAAACGCGTGTTTTACGCGTCGAAACAAAAGCGGGTCTTGCACCGCGCCTCTGCCCACCATGATGCCGGCGCACCCGGTTTCGCGAAGCATTCGCAACGCCTTTTACGAGTAACGCCGAAAGTGTCAGTCGTTTGGACCGCGTGTATATCCGGGATTGGAAAGGGGTCCCCCCGGAGTGGATCTAGAGCTACGCACGGCAACCGTACGGGCAGTAAACGCAGAGGCGGAACGGGTTTAGGGTGGGAAACACGTACCTTCGCGGGGGACGTGACGTCGCCGTTCCCGACGACCGGGATGTCCAGCAAATCAACCGCGAACGCGATGTCGTCCCAGTGCGCGTGGCCGGTGTACCCTTCTTTTCGTGTTCGCGGGTGTAACGTGATGAACTGCGCGCCCCTGATTGAGAAAGAAAAGTGTCAGTTTTGTATATCGCGATGTATGGACAAACAGTCAGGGCAGAGGTAATAGTCCCTTCTGGTACGAGTATGGGCAATCGCAGAGGCGGAGCGTGGTGATTGGAAATACTTACCCAGCCTGCGCCGCTAATAAGTTGTCCCGTAACAAGGACCGGTCATCAAACCCCGATCTCATTTTCAACGAAACCGAGCACCCCGTGCCGCAAACGCCGGTCGCGACCGCCGCGATGCACTGTTCCACCAAATACGGATCACGCAACAACCCGCTCCCGGCGCCCTTACCAGTCACCACGGTCGCCGGGCACCCGCAGTTCAAATCCACCCTCGGCGCCCCGCCTTCCGTGGCCAACACGAACGCGCACTGCCGTAGTAACTCGGAGGTCGAACCCATGAGCTGCGCCGCGAGCAGGGACTGATGCGCGTGGCGTACCTTTTGTTCAACGCGTTGTCCAGCGTCGTTTTCCGTACCGTGATAAACCATACCTGCGTTGCTTTCAAGTTTCATCAACTCCCTCGCGTCATATCCGTTCAAGGCGATGCCCCGAAGCAGCTTTTCCGCCTTCGCCCCCTGCGACAACGTCCCCGGTACCCGCGTGAACTCGCGGCACGCTTCGTCGAAACCGCCGGTGCTCAACACCAGGGCGCGTCGTAACCGGTGGTCGCCCAAGCCCTCCATTGGCGCCAGGAACAGGGGGGGGCACTTGTCGTTACCACCGCTTTGTTTGGCGCGCCTGAAAAGCGCGCCGTAGTCGCGCCGGGGACGGGGACTTGGAACCGCCGATGATGACGAACACGCAGTCGCGTCGCCATCCCGAGTAGCACGCGTAGTGACCTGGGGTGGTTTTGGGTGCGCCGCACCACAACGCCCAGCCGAAACAGCGCTCGACGCACAAGGCACCATCGTCCCAGGGCGAGCGAGAGTGCCGCGAGGCGGCGCGGAGGCGGTGCGTCGACGTAATGCTCAAAAGAGTTTCTGCGACAACCTAAATAACTGTCGTGTCAAAATGGGTGGCGCGGCGACGGCGTGCGCGCGATGCCCTTCGGTTCCCCGATCGTGCCGGTCGTGGCGTCGCGTCGCGCGCCGCGTTGGGGTGACATGCGTGGCACGCGCCGTCAACGTCCAGGCCGGCGACGGTGGTGCGTCTCTCGAGGCGTGGATATCGGAGTGTGGTGATGATTCGGGTCATCCGAAGTTCGACGCGTTGGGGATCGAGGTTAGACACCTCGGCGACGACCGCGGGTACGCGGGTGTGGCGAAACGCGCGATAGCACCCGGGGACGTGTTAGTGCGCGTGCCCAGGTCGAAGATGCTCACCGCGGCTGACGCCAGGGCGTGCCCTGATATCGGCGACGCTGCGAGATTGCTCTCGGACGAACGCGCGCTCGTTCTGAAACTGCTGCACGAGAAGTTTTTGACCGAACAGGTGAAAGATAAATGCGACGAGTCTCGTCGTTCCGAGTTCGCGCCGTACATCCAAACCCTGCCGTCGTTCCAGACCCTGGAAAAAACGCACCCACTGTTGTGGAGTAGTGCAAGGCTCAAATCCGTGTTGTGCGGGTCACCCACTTTGCAAAGAGTGGTGGACGCAAAGGCGGAATGCGTGGCGGATCACGACGCGCTAATCGCGGCGATCGAGAAAACCTCTTCCGAAAAAAAGTCAATCGCCAAAACGCCAAACCTGCTGGACGTGGTCTGGGCGAACGCCATCGTGGCCAGCCGGGCTTTTTATTTAGAAAACGTGGACGGTATTTCCGGGGATGGCGAGGAAGATGATGATGACTACGACGAGACTGACTACGACGAGACTGACTGTGACGCGCGATCCGACGATGACTACGACCTATCCCACGAATTCGAAATCATGAACGCGGGCGACGGGTCCGACGAGGACGAGGACGATTTCGACGCCTTCGACGACGACACGCTACTTTTCCACGACGACGACGAGGACGTTTTCGATCCCAAGAAAAGTAACGGAAAAAACGCAGAGTCCTTCGATGACGACGCTTATTTCATGGAGGACACGGACCAGGACTCGGACGCGGGTACAACCGTTACTAGTAACACTACTAGTAACACTACTAGTAACCCCGCTCGTACGTCGCGCGGAATCGCCCTGGTTCCGTGGGCGGATTCCCTGAACCACTCCCCCGACTGCGGCGACGCGTCGCGGTTGCGGTGGAACACGCAAGCAAACGCCGCGGAGCTGTTTTCGTCGCACAAATACGAAAACGGAGACCAAGTCTTCGACACGTACGGAGTTGGAAAAGGGTTCGCGGAGACGTTTTTGGCGTACGGGATCGCGGAGTTTTCTTTCGTCGTGACTCGCGAGGATTCGAAACAAAGCGGTGATGACCTTTTGGATGACACCCTTACCACCACCTCGTCCCACGGACGGCGCACCGACAATGAATCAGTCACCACGGATTCGTGCGACATTCCCGGGAGCTGGTTCTGGGAAACAGCGGGCGTGGAATCGAGCGAGCTCGCCAACGGCGACAAGAGCGACGCCCTTTCTTTGTTGGCGGCGGAGGAGGCGGTTTCGGGGGCGTCGCACCGGGCGTCAATTTTGGGCGTTTTGGTCGCCGCGGGGGTGGACCCGGAAACCACGACGATTCGAGTGGAAGCCGTTTCTAAAAACGGCCGGGATGGAGGCGTTTACAAAAACGGTTCCGGCGGTGGAAACGGAAATAAAAAATGTGTCGGCCCCGGCGCGCTGCGGTGGTGCGCCGCCGTCGCGGCGACGCGCGCGGAGCTGTTCGCCGCGGGGTGGTGCGGGTCGTTACAAACCGTTACGAATGAAGGCCTTTCCACCGCAGACGCGAATTTAATAATTCAAAAGCTCGGCAACAACGTCGAGGCACAGACCAGGGCGAAGAAGTTCTTAGCGCGGTTGCTGTCGCAAACTTTGGAAAGCTACCCGAGCTTCGCGAAATTTCCGCAACTCGCGAGCGGCGTGGGAAAAACGCCCGCGGCGGTGAGCGGTACGGTGAGTAAAGAGTCTGAAAGCATTACCGAAGAGTCTGGAAAACACGCAGTCGCGGTAGGAAACGCAGCAGCCGCGCTGCTGCTCGCCTCGGAAGCCAGAGCAATGCGGGCGGCGCTGGAGGAAATCGTGGGGTGGACAGAGTAGGTTGGTGGCGTTGTAAACAGGTTTTCGTGTATTTTCGCCCGAATCGTGATTTGCCAGATTTCGGGAGGTGATTTCGGGGATTCTGTCTGACGCAGATGACCTGGCAGCAGAACGGCATCCGACCATCGCGTCGCGTCCCGTGTGTCACACAAACACGCACGTGCCCACATGTCTGTCATGCTCAATGCCACCACCAACGTCGCGCACGCGTCGCGTGTCGCGCCTACCCGCGCGAGCTCCCGCAAAACCGCGCGCGCCGGACTGGTTTGCCGCGCGTCGTCGGCATCGAAAACGCCCAAAACGTCTCACGCCCCTTCCGTGGTTACGTTCGGCCGCGGTGTCGCGTTCGGCGCGGCGAGCCTGTCCGTGACCCTTTTATCCGCCCCACCCGCGTATGCCATGGAGGGCGTGTTCGACAACCCCGCGGTGCTTGGCGCGACCTGCGTCGCCGTGTGCTGGGGCATCCCGCAAACCCTCGGCACCATTGTGCTGCAAAAAAAGGAAGAAGCGGGAAGAGCGAAATGTGTGGAGTGGAACATCGACGTCAGCGACGTGGAGCAGGGGAACTGGGGACGAATCCGGGAACGAATCAAGCAAGAAGCGAACAAACGGGGAGAGGAGATGCCCAAGATTTAATAAGGTGGGGGGATGCTGGGGATGCTGGGGATGGATGGAGGATCCCGGAGGCAGGCGGCATCAAAATTATTGCAATAAAACGAGCCTCAAGCAAACCTTCGTTCGTCACTTTTCTTTGCCCCAAAAGCCAAAACCCAAGCACGTAAATCGCATCTGATGCCCTCGGGATCGCGCGAAGGCGGCAAGGCTAAACCTTTGAAGAAGCCCAAGGGGAAAGACACCGAGCTCACCGACGACGACATCGCGTTCAAGCAAAAGCAAAAGGAAGACGCGGCGACGCTCAAGGCGCTGAAAACCCAGGCTGCGGGGAAGGGGTTCGGGGCGGGGCTGAAGAAATCCAAATGAAAAGGGCGCTTTCTGAATAAAAACAAGTTGTTAACGCCGCGTACGATGAGTGGGACGGGTCGTGGGACGAGAAAGTCGTCGACGACGCGTGAGACGGGAAACTGCAGTGAGTGAGGTGAGTGATCCGGTACTTCGCGCGTAGCGCACGTTGAATGAAAATCTACTTAATAACCTACAGCCGCGCCGCCCTTGCACTCTTTACAGTTTTGTTTTAGCTTGTGGTGGGGGCAGGGGTTGCACTCAGCGCACTTGCTTTTCAGCTTCCCGTGGGGGCAGGGGTTGCACTCCGCACAGTTGTATTTCAATTTGCCGTGGGGACACCCGTTGCACTCCAAGCAGTTCTTCTTCAGCACGCCATGTGGGCAGGGGATGCACTCCGCGCAGCTGTTTTTCACCTTGCCGTGGGGGCAAGAGTTGCACGCCTTGCAGCCGTGTTTCAGCTTGCCGTGAGGGCAGGGGCTACACTTCGCGCAGGCGCGTTTCTGCTTGCCGTGGGAGCACCCGCTGCAGTCCACGCAGTCGCATTTCACCCTGCCGTGCGGGCAGCGGGTGCACTCCGCGCACATGCGTTTCAACTTGCCATGAAGGCGTGGGTTGCACTCCACGCAGTCGTATTTCCACTACCCGTGAGGGCACGGGTTGCACTCCGCGCAGTTGCTTTTCACCTTGCCGTGGGCGCAGGGGTTGCACTTCGCGCAGTCGCGTTTCCGCTTGCCGTGGGGGCAACCGACGCACTCCACGCAGTTGCCTTTCCGCTTGCCGTGGGGGCAGGGGTTGCACTCGGCGCAGTTGCCTTTCACCTTACCGTGGGGACACCCGTTGCGATCCAAGCAGTTCTTCTTCAGCACGCCATGAGGACACCCGTTGCACTCCACGCAGCTCTTCTTAACGTTGCCGTGGGGACATCGTTTCTCTCCCATCGCCCCCTTCGCAGAGCCGCCCGAGTGCGGCTCTCACGTAAACGCCCACCGCCGTCTCGGGTTGTGTCGGAAGCCACGAACGCCATCGTACGAGTATTTCGTTGTTATTTTTCGTAAGCTCCAATGACAATTCAAAGTGCGAACGCCCTCCCCCCGCGGCACGGCTTCCGTCCCGTAGCCGTGGATATCCTCCCCCCCCCGACGGAGGTCATGTCCGTCGCGGAGATCCGCATGTCCGTGCGTGTCCGGCCGTTAGTGTCCGGTTCACTGGAACCGCCGGCGGTACGCACGGACCCGCGAAGCGGCGCCCTTTCCGTGCCACTCACCGGCGACGTTTTCGACTACCCATCCTCCGTGGTGGTGGGTTCCTGCCAGCAGGTGGCGTACGACGCCCTGTGCGCGCCGCTGGTTGCGCAAGCCATGCGCGGGCATGAATGCACGCTAGTCGCGTACGGGCAAACAGGCAGTGGCAAGACGCACACGATGTTCGGGCCACCCGGGTGTTTGGTGGAAAACGCTGTGTGGCGATGGGAGGAGTCCAAAAACAACACAACAGCGCCGTGCGATTGGGGTTTGTTTCCAAGGTCGGTGTTGTGTTTAATGGACACCAAGAGGTGCGGTGTGCGTTCCATCTACGCCACCGCGATCGAGGTGTACCACGAAAACGTGTTCGACTTGATGAACGGGCGGGAGCAGTTGTCGGTCGGGTCGTCGAAAACGAAATTCGGCAGACGCGTCGCCGGCGCGTGCGAAAGCGGAAGCGACGACGTCGCCGCGTGGGGGGGCGCGGGAGGCGTGCACCCGAGCTGCTGCACCTGCATGCGGTGCTTCAAGCTTCAGGAAATCGCGAAGGGGCTTGCGAAAGCGGACCGAGCGGCGCGAAGGGCTGGGGTTTCCAAACCGTCGATTCCTCGTGTGACGAGCAATTCTATTTCAGGTAACAAAAACGACGTTCGCGAGACGTTTAGCGCGGTGGGCGCCAAAACGACTTTGCTTGACTCGCCGTACGCGTTGGCTCGATTCGCCAGGTCCGTGGAAGCGACAAGAACGCAGAAGAGCCACTTGTTGAATGACCGGTCATCGCGGTCACATTGCTTGGTGAAAATCAGCGCCAAGGGTGCCGATGGAAAAAGTATTTCGTTGTTGTTCGTGGACTTGGCCGGGTCGGAGCGGGTTTCGCGGACGGGCGCGGTGGGCGACGCTAAACAAGAAGCGCAAGCTATTAACGGGTCGTTAAGCGCACTTGGTAGGGTGGTGAAAGCGCTAGGGGAAGCAGGTAGTGGCGGTGCTAAAAATCACATCCCTTACAGGGACGCTTCACTGACGATGCTTCTGAGGGACAGCTTTGGCGGGGGGAGCTGTACGAGCGTGGTGATCAACGTGGCGAACGAAAACGCGCACGTCGACGAAACCGTTTGTTCGTTGCGGTTCGGTGAGCGGATGGCCGTGGTGCGGAACACGCCGAGTACTTTGGTGATTGGAAGGGAGTCGTCTAGCGGTGGTGATACCTCCAAAATAAACCTTTTACGCCGCGAGCTTGAGATAAAAAAACAGCAACTCCAAGTTTTACACATCAGGGGCGACGGCGGCGGCTTCTTGGTGGGCGGCCCGGTGACGGAGATTCAGAGCTTAAAAGACGGGCTGCGGAAACTGGAGTTGGCTGATACCGAAGTGGATAAGCTGCGAATAGCACTGTCGGAAGCTAAAGGCGCACGTGACCCTTCCGCGACAAGGGTGATTTCCATACAAAAATCGTTAGCCGCGGCGACGTCGAAAGCGGAAACCTTACGCGCGGTGGTGCAGCGACAACAAACAATCAAGGCGATTTGGCGATATCCCACCGCGGGGTTTACGCGGAAACTTCAGGAAGTGAGGGAGCTGGAACAGGAGCTGGAGATGGAGGAAGCGTGATGTTTTTTTTAGGGTGGGGAGGTGTATATAGGGAGGTGCATAGAGTAGCGTATAGTGTTAGTGTATATATATTGTAATTGAAAGCGAGGGTGTTAGGATGAATACCAGACGTCATCTAGTGTCAGAATAGAATTGAATGCAATATTGCAAAAAGAATCAACAACCGAACCGAAACTCGGAGACAGTTAGGGGAGTGAAATCGATACGTCGCGCGTCGCGCACGTCGAATGAAAAGCATAGACTAGTTAAAAATCTACTGCCGCACGCAGTCTTGCACTCTTTACAGTTTTGTTTTAGCTTCCCTTGGGGGCAGGGGTTGCACTCCACGCACATGCGTTTCCGCTTCCCGTGGGGACAGGGGGTGCACTCAGCGCAGTTGTATTTGAGCTTGCCGTGGGGGCAGGGGTTGCACTCCACGCAGCTAGTTTTCCGCTTGCCATGGGGGCAGCATGGGGGCAGGGGTTGCACGCCGCGCAGTTGCGTTTCAGCTTCCCGTGGGGGCAGGGGGTGCACTCCACGCAGCTGCTTTTCATCTTGCCGTGAGGGCAGGGGTTGCACTCCGCGCACTTGCTTTTCACCTTACCTTGGGGGCAACCGACGCACTCCACGCAGCTGTCTTTCCGCTTTCCGTGAGCGCACCGCTTGCGATCCACGCAGTTCTTCTTAACCTTGTCGTTGGCAGACCGCTTATCGCAATCCAAGCAGTTCTTCTTCAGCACGCCATGAGGACACCCGTCGCACTCCACGCAACTCTTCTTAACGTTGCCGTGGGGACATCGTTTCTCTCACATCGCCCCTTCGCAGAGCCGCCCGAGTGCGGCTCTCACGTCAGCGCCCACCGCCGTCTCCGGTTGTGTCGGAAGCCACGAAGCTCCATCGTAATTCAGGTTCGGCATCTTCTGTCGTTGTTATTTTTCTTGCTCGTCTCTTTTGATTGTCGACGTCATCACAGCTCATTGGTAGGTGCCCCAAAAAGGTGCCCCCCCATGCGGCTCTCGCGTGTCGCGGTCGACGCGGCGCGGCGTTGTTCCGCGAACGACGGGTTCGGTAACATTCGCCATCGCGCGTTGCAAGCGGTGGCGCCACAAGCGGTGAGCTCGCGTCATCGTGGCTACGCATCGTTCGCGTTTTCGTGTGGCAACGGCGATTTCGGTCGCCTCGGGCACGGCTCTACCGGTGTCGGTGAAAGCGCGCTTGGTTTAAGCACGGACTTGTTCAAAAAGATAGCCTTGCCCGTAGGCGCAATCGCCGTCTCCTCGGGAGGCGCGCACACCGCAATCGTCGGCACCGACGGCGCCGTGTACACGTGCGGGCTGAACGATTTCGGGCAGCTCGGGGTGGCGACTGCCGTTTCCCATTTAACACAAGCGCGAAAAGTAGATGGGCTTCCAAACGAGTACGACCCGGTAATAGACGTGCAGTGCGGACACTTCCACACAATATGTCTCACACGAGATGGCGAGGTGTGGTCGTTCGGGCGGAACGACGACGGGCAGTGCGGGGTTCCGTTGTCTGATGGCGCTCGGTCTGACACTAGCGCAATAACGGCGCCGGCTTGGCTTGAAAGTCTTTCGCAAAGCGCGCCGGGTGGAAGGGACGCGGGGAAGGTCGTTAAAATCGCCGCAGGTCCGCGGCACTCAATCGCCGTTACCGAAAATGGCGCGGTGTTCACCTGGGGCAGTAGTTTTGAGGGGTGTCTGGGGCATGGAGGGGATGCGATTGGTGATGACGCCGGCGAACAGCGGAAAGCGAGTTTCGGCATTTTCGATTCCGTGAAAAAGTTTCTGCAAAAGAAAAGCAAAATTCAAAGAAGGCCGCGTTTGGTTCGGTCGTTGGCCATGTCGCAAGTCAAGGCAAAACACCCATCCCTCGGCTTAGCACACTCCCTGGTCCTGGACCAAAAAGGCACCGTCTTTGCCTGGGGGCAAGGCAGGTTCAACCAGCTCGGCGTGGGCGCGCGGATGAACGTGGCGTGGGTGGAGACGCCGACGGCGCTCGAGTTTGGAGGCGGCGGAGAGGATGGTAAAAATAATTCATCAACCGGTGACGGTACAGGTGGTCTCCCTGTAAACACCACCGTCACCTCGATCGCGGCTGGTGGTAACTTTTCCGTCGCCATCACAAATGATGGCCGGTTAGCAAGCTGGGGCGTGAACGGCAACGGCGAGTGCGGGAGCGGGTCTTTGGACGACGGGCGCAGGGACCGGCCGAGGGGAGTGAAGCACCCGGTTGACAACAAAAGGCCTGTGCATTTTGAAAGCGTCTCGGCGGGGTGGCGCCACGCCGCTGCTGTCACAAAAGACGGCCGTTTGTTCACCTGGGGCTGGGGAGGCAGCGCCGGGCAGCACACGGATGATGCGTTCACCACTGGAGGGCAGCTCGGTCTGGGGGACGGGCAGTGCGATTTCTGGGAGCCGACGCCAGTGCCCGGGTTCGGGGTTTCCGGGCGAGAAACAAATTTAAAAGTAAAAAGCGTCTCCGCCGGGTTCAACCACACCGCCGTGATCGCGGACGACGGAAAGTAGTTCGTAGACTAAGAACGGTGAGTCGGAGTAGGGTTCGTAGGGTTCGTCGTAAGGACGCAACGAGGTTCGTCGGACCACGAGGACGGTTTTAGCTGTAGTGTTCGTACTACGAGTAACGGACGTAGCGTAGTTTCGGGTGCGTGTTAATGATAGCTAAGTCCTAATACCTTTTGCGAAAGTCCTACTACCAAAGAGTTTGGTTTGGTTGGTAGTCCTCCTTCATTCGTCGTTATGGTCGCTTACCGGAAACCTTAATAACCCCCTTCCCTTTGAACCAGCCCAGTTTCTTGAGTTCCCACGACGCGACCCGCAGCAACGTCGCCGCGGCTAGCAGGTTAAACACGAACAACATGAAGAAAACCCGGCTCCACCTTTGCTGGAACAAGGGGTCCACGGTTTCGCTCGGTTTCGGCGAACCCGTTTCGTGGCCGTCGCCGTCGTATTCGGAATCGCCGAGAGACGAGTAAAGGGAAACGACGGGGTACTTCTCTACACTCGAAGTACTCTGATCAGTACCCAGATAACTCTCAGTACCAGCGTAATCCGTTGGGTTCGATCCCAGGTAAGAGTACTTTTCAGTACCTGCGTACCCGTAACCCAAGCCCAACCTCGCCGCGTCACTCGCGCTCGTATCGACATCAACCCCGGGAGTGGCCTCCGCCCGCGCCCCCGAAGCGTCCCCGCCAGCCAGCATCTCAGTCACCAGCCGCGCGATGCCTTTCTTCGTTCCTCCCGCGTGGTGCCCTTTGGTTTCTGTGTACAGGGGCAACCCGTCGTTCGTGTTGACGATCATCCCGCTCGGCATTTCAAACGTGTGGTCCGTGACCCCGTTCGCCTCGTCCTGCGCGACGTCGCCCGTGGGGACTACTTGCTCATACGTCCCCGTACGCACCGCGTTGGAAGCGCCGGCGTTCACCGCGAGCGCGTTCGCCTTGTTATTCCGCAAATTAGCCCTCCGCGCGCGTGTCAACTCGCCCTCGCTCGCAACCTTCGCCACGATGCTCTGCCCGATCGCCGCGCCCAGGGTTCCTATACCGTCGATCAAACCGCTGCGATTGGGAACGAAAAATGTCAGTCTTGAGTCTTCCTTTTAATGACTAGTGTACTCAACAGTCACGTAGGGGCAGTAAACAGTGTTCAGAATTGGGAAATGCAATACGTACCTGATCGACGACACCAAACCGGGCGCGCCGTTCGCGCGGGCGGCTTCGCCTAAATCCACGGCAACCGCCGTGCCGTACATGTGCGCGGGCCCTCCTGAAAAAAGCCCGGCCACAGCGAACGCGGCGGCGTAGTGGAACGTGCTTTGTCGCAGCGCTGGGAGGAACAGCAGCGGTGTTGATCCGATCACGAAACTCGCGACGAAAAGGGGCGACCGGACGCCGCCCAGGCGGTCCGTGAGTAGGCCTAATCCGGTGGTGCCTAGAATCATGGACACGTCGAACAGCACCGTCAAATTATCAGCCGTGGCCTGGCTATCCAGGGTCAACGTGAGGTAATACGGCATCCAGAACAAAATCGTGTACGTCACGGTTTTAATAAAGAAATAACTCATGGACCAGTCAAGCACGCCCGGAACGGCCCACGCGTCGGCGAGGCCGCTGAACACGCTCGCGGTGTGTCGTGTTTCTTTTCTTTCGAAATCCTTTGTAGTGGCCAACAAAGGCGCGGCTTCGGTAGAGCCGTTAGTCTGGATTTTATCACCAGCCTTATTAGTTTCTCCCAACAAAGGTACGTCTTCACCAGCCTTGTTAGTCGCAACTGTATCCCCCTCCTTACCACCGGCTGCTCGGTCTTCCACTGCTACGACTAATATAACCGTCATCAGCCCCAAGTACCCCGCTACGGCGAAGAACACGGCTTGCCATTGCAACCACTTCGAACCCAAAACGTACGTCGCCACGTTCAAGCCGATGATATCCCCGGCCGCCCCTGTTGTTGACCACAGCCCTAACACCAGCCCCCGCTGTTCAAACGGGACCCACCCTGAGGTCACCGCGACTAAGTTAGGGAACCCCAGGGATTGAACCAAGCCGTTCGCCGCGACGAGCGGTACGTATAATGAGATACCCTGATTGTTACGCGAAAAAGTGTCAGTCTCGTAAGGCCGCGTGTATATCCGGGATTGGAACGAGCAAACAGTCAGGGTAATCGAGCCAAACAGTATGACTAGTAAACAGTCGTGGAAATAGCCTTTGGGAATGCGCCCTTGTGGTCGTAACAGTCCCTTCGCAAGGACGAGTATATCGCGATGTATGGACAACAGTCACCAGCTTCGGTAATGTGTATGGGCAAACAGTCAGGGGAACGTGTTCAATGGGAAAGCCCCGCACCTGTCGCCACGCTTCGTTCGCGTCGTTAGGATGCGCGACCAACCACCCGGTTGATAACAGCCCGTAAAGAACCAGGACGATCGCAGTTCCCGCGAGCCCTATTGACGCGACTTTTTTGTTCCCGAACCTTGCACCGACTGACCCAGAAAACAACAACCCCACCCCGTACGCCACCAGGAACGTGGTGTCCAACAAACCGAGGAGGCGCGTGGGAAAGAAAAGCCTGCGTTGGAAATCGCCCTTCACCGCGACGTAGGCTTCCCTAGAGGCGTGGAAACTCGCGCACGCCACGTACGTGATTATCACCGTGGCGTACTTGCGCGGGCCTTCGGGGGGCGGGGGGGTGGTTCCGGGGGGGACCATCGCGGCGGTGATTGGCACGACGACACCGGCACGTCAAATCTCAGGCCCGCGTCTGCGATTGAATTTCCAACGCACCAAGCGCGCGCCGTACGGAACTACCCCCACTCACCACGAAACCCGGCGACGGCGACGGTGACGACGGGACGACGGGAACTGATACGCGCCCGTCGTTCGCGTCGCGTGCGTTGCCGCGCGCGGGTAGCGGTGGCGTCGTCGTTGCAGTTGAAGAGAAATAAATGGCATCGCGAGAACTTTAACACCCAAGGCTAACCTGCTTTGCCTATCTATACGACGTCCCGTCGCCTTTTTTTCGACACGTGGCGGTGGAGCCGGATGCTCACCGACGATGTCTTACGTCGTCACTGCGACTTCTCGGAAAAGGAAACGCCTTTCGCCTCTTCGCAATCGACCTTTCGTTTCCGGTGCATTGCTCTTCGCACACGACCCCTCGCCCCGACTCGTGTAACCCTGAAAATTGTCGCCATGCCAGCCCCCGCGCACCCCCTTGATGACCTGGACGCCGCGGAGATAACGCAGGCCGCGTCCGTTGTCAAGGCTGCGCTCGCGGAAGACGCCCTCGAATCCGAGTTACGTTTCATTTGCGTCACTCTTGCAGAACCGAAGAAGGTTGCGATGGCTGCTTGGGTCAAGAACGACGGCCCGAAACCGGCGAGGCAAGCGGAGGTTCTGGTCACCGTTGTGGCGAAGGTGGAGTCGTTCACGTTCATCGTGAACCTGGGCGACGACCCTTCCGTGAACTCGAAAACCGCGGTCCCGAAAGACTGCCAGCCCCTGTTCACCCCCGACGATTGCTTTCTCGCGGAGGAGGTGTGTATTGCGCGTTTCCCAAATCCAAACACTGTTTGCCCATACGCGACTGACCCTTTTCTTTTACACGCACCAGATTTGCAAAAACGACCCTGGCGTCCGGGCGGAGCTCCAGGAGCGCTACGGCATGGACCCCAGCAGTTTCGGCACCACCTTGATTTGCGACCCGTGGAGCGTCCACGTGCCTTACCCCGACTTGCTTGAACTCGGGTGGAGAGAGGATGGGAAAAGCGCGAGGCTGATACAGTGCTTCCTGTATTTCCGCAACGACGAGGTACGGCCTTGGGGCTTTCCCAAATCCCAACACTGTTTACGTCCCCTGGTCGACTACAGTACTCGTAACGTTTACTGTCGTACTGGCAACTGTTACGAACCCACACTCGCTGACTCAAAACTGACCTTTTCCGTTCCCAATCGCCAGACCGATAACCAGTACGCCAAGCCCATCGACCTACTCCCCGTGGTTGATTTAAACGCGCGGAAGGTTGTTTCGTGTTCCCGGCAACCTGGCGCGACGCCCCCGAAGGTTGGGTTCAAAACAAACGTTAACTACCACAGAGCGAGCCTGGAGACGAACAGGTGCGTGTTGCGCGTTTCCCAAATCCAGGCACACTGTTTGCTCATACAAGACTGACATTTCTTTTTACAATCGCAGTTACATGCCCACGAAACACCGCGCGCCGATGAAGCCGTACAACGTGACGCAGCCCGACGGACCGAGCTTCGCCGTGACCGGTACGGCCTCCTGGGCTTTCCCAAATCCAGGCACGACGTGTACGGACGTTTTTTTCGTATTCGAGTGCATTACTTGAGATGTACGTGTTCGCACGAGTAACGTTTACTGGCGTGCGGGGGACTGTTACGGCGCGGTGAGTCGACACGGTACTTTGACGCGATCCGGCCGTGGTAACTGTTACGAACCCATGCTCGACACGGAAAAGGCTGACCCTTTTCGTGTAACACTCGCAGACGGACGCGTGGTGACCTGGGACAAGTGGCGACTAAGGCTAGGGTTCAACTACAGGGAAGGCCTTGTTATTCACGACGCGACGTTCGAGGGCCGGTCGGTGATGAAACGCGCGTCGTTGGTGGAGATGGCGGTTCCGTACGGCGCGTGTCGCTTTCCCCAAATCCAAAGCCTGTTTCCCGGCTGTCCAGAGTACTTAGTCGTACACAGCACGACCTTTTGTGATGTCCACGGCGGTCACGAAAAGCGAGTGCACTGCTTACATCACACACGCACGGTTTGCGGAATACAGAAGACTCGGGACTGACCTTTTTCTGTCACAATCTCGCAGGCGACCCCAACCCGCCGTTCGCGCGCAAGTGCGCGTTCGACGTCGGCGACTACGGCCTCGGGTACTGCGCGGATTCCTTGGAAATGGGCTGTGACTGTGTAGGGCACATCAAGTACTTCGACGCCACGATGGCGGACATGAACGGTGTGCCGTACACGAAAAAGAAAACGATTTGCCTGCACGAGGAAGACGCGGTACGTTTAAGTCGGAAAGACGAAGTAGATGCGCTAAAAGACGAAGTAGACGCGTCTACTTCTTTTACCGGTGACTGCTTACATACCCACACCGACCCCGCATGTGTACAAGTTACGAAAACGCCACTGACCCCTTCGTAAATCCGTTCCCATAGGGAGTGCTGTGGAAGCACGTGGAGTACCGCAACGGCCACAACGAAGCGCGCCGCGCGCGCCGCCTCGTCGTGTCCTTCGTCGCCACCGTGGTGAACTACGAGTACCTGTTTTACTGGTACTTCAACCAGGACGGGAGCTTGGAGTACGAAATAAAGCTGTCCGGGATGTTGAGCACGAACTTGCTGTCCGCGGGTGAACGCGTGCTCGGCAAGCCAAAGCACGGCGTGATCGTCGCCCCGAGCGTCAACGCGCAGGTGCACCAGCACATGTTCTGCGCCCGCTTAGACGTGGAGGTGGACGGCTTGGCAAACACGGTGGAGGAGGTTGACTTAGTGACGGGGTGCGTCGGAAAAGCGGTTGGCGAGTCTGACCCGTACCACAACGCCTTCGGGCCGGTCAAAACGCGGCTGGTTTCCGAACAACACGCCATGCGCGTGTGCGACCAGTCAACGGCGCGGACGTGGCGGGTTTCGAACCCAACCTCAATAAACCCAATCACGGGCGAATCCGTCGGGTACAAACTAGTGCCTTTCACCAAAGGGCCCGCGCAACCCGTTCTGCTGACAGGCCCGGAGTGCGCGGTCAGTACCAAGGTACGTATTGCGCGTTTCCCAAATCCCAAAACTGTTTCAAGCCCCTCTTTGACGTCCACGGCCGTCATTAAAAGGAGATACCACATCACATACGCACTGTTTTATCTCTCAGCTGGTGACTGTTTGTACATACATCGCCCAATACAGTACACCCACACTCGCCGACTCAAGACTGACACTTTCTTTTCTTCGTCTCAGGGCGCGTTCGCCACGAAACACCTGTGGGTCACGCCGCACGCGGACGACGAGCGGTTCCCCGCGGGCGAGTTCACGCCGCAGGGCGCGCCGTTCCAGGGGCTTCCAGCGTGGACGAAAGACGACCGGTCCCTGGGCGGCGAAACAGGCACAGGTACGTGCAAGGGCTTTCCCAAATCCAGGCACAGGCCGTTTGATGCAGGGTGTATGGAGTGCAGTCTTACCACTACAATAAGTGCACCAGAGTGTTTGGTCACTGTTTGGTCACTGTACGAAAATCGCCCATTGCGAGACGGAAGGGACTGACGCTTTTCTTTCGCAACCGCAGACGTCGTGCTGTGGCACTGCTTCGGCGTGGCGCACGTCCCGCGACCGGAGGACTTCCCGTGCATGAACGTGGAGCACGGTACGTATTGTATTTCCCAAATCCAGGCACACTCTTTGCCCATACAAGACTGAAACTTTCTTTTATTTATCTCAGTCGGGTTCCACTTCAAACCGGACGGTTTCTTCAAAGGAAACCCTGGCATCGACTTGCCGCCGCCCGAGGAAGCGGGGAGCAAGGAGGAAACCGGGGGGGCGTGCTGCGCGACCTAAGGGTACTCGGGTAGGCGCACCTAAGGGTACACCATTTTAGGAGTCTATTATTAGGCTACTAGAAGGGGGAGTCGGGTTTGTATCTGATTTGAGTTTGTTTTGTATGCGTATACGTATCACAAGCGCGCGTTCCCAAGTTTCGGGTACTGTAGCTCGTCATACTTGGACCACGGGTAACGCCTTACCCGGCGACCCGGCGACGGGTAACGTTTTACCCGGGCCCAACAACTCCCACTCAATCACTCAATCGCTCAATCTAAACCCCGCCATCGCTCGCTCGCTCGCGTTACATCTGGTTGATCCCTTCGTACGGTTTCAGTTTCAGCACCTTCCCGATTGCGATCGTTCTTCCTTCGTCTCTCAGGGTGAACCGCCCTAGGGACGGCACGTCCGCGTACTTCTCGCAGCAGATGATCCCGGAGGTTTTTATCCGCACCGTGGCTAAAGACCCTGATTTCAAAAAGACGGCCGCGCCTTTCTTTTTCTCCTTTGGCTTACGCGTCTTGCCGTCGATCTCGTGCACGATCTTCACCACCTCGCACTCCTCGGTCACGGCGTGGATGTGAATCACGGCTTTGTACCCCGCGGTGAACAGGGTTTTGTGCTCCAGAAGCTCCAGAATCGCGAGCTGGCACTCGATTTCCTGCGTTACGTGCACCGGCGCGTTCGGCGCGCAAAGGACGAACCCGGACTGAAGCTGGTCCTCTTCGATTCCCGTGAGGCGCAGGCGCACGTTTTCGCCCGGCATGATCTTAGTAGTCTCGATGTCGTCCCGGAAAAGCGCCGCGACGGTGACCTTGACGTTGTTCGGCATCACCACCAGTTTGTCCCCCCGGCGCACGGTACCCGCTTCGGTTTTGCCCATCACGATGGTTCCCATGTCCTTGTGCTTATCAAGCACGGGCATCCGGAACGGCGCGTCCGGGTTGCGCTCCATGTGGTCTAAATCGTCCAGGGTTTCGAAGAACGATTTACCCGTGTACCAGTCACACACGGACTTGTCAACCCTGGTCTTCATGTTCGTGCCGTACAAACCGCTGACCGGGACGTACTGCACGTCGCGCGCAACGTTGTACCCGCAGGATTTCAAAAACGGCGAGATCTTTGTGTTGATTTCGTCCCACCGCGCTTTGTCCCACTCCACGGTGGGGTCGTCCATCTTGTTCACCAGGACGATTAGTTTCGTCACCCCCAGGGTTTTCGCCAGCTGCGCGTGCTCGCGCGTTTGCCCGCCGCGTTCGAACCCGGTTTCAAACTCGCCTTTCCGCGCCGCGATCACCAACACCCCCACGTCCGCCTGCGCGGCTCCCGCGATCATGTTCGGTACGTAGTTTTTGTGACCCGGCGCGTCCAGCACGGTGTACCTTTTCTTTGTTGTCTCGAAGTGCGCCCTGCCAACCTCCACGGTTTTCCCTTTCGCGCGTTCCTCTTCGCTCGTGTCCATGATGTACGCCATGTACCAGGATTCGCGGTTCTTTTCCTTCGCGTCGAGTTTGTACTTTTCTATTGTACGGTCATCCACCATGCCGGCTTGATTGTAAAAAGGAAGTGTCAGTATTGTATATCGCGATGTATGGACAACAGTCACCAGCTTCGGTAAAACAGTCGTCCGGGATTTGGGAAACGCGATGCGAACCTTGTAGCAAAATCTGGCCTCCGATTGTCGATTTCCCGGCATCCACGTGCCCGATGAACACCAGGTTCAGGTGTTCGCGGCTGTCATAAGTAGTGTCCTCCTCTTCTTCCACGGCCTGCTCTTCCATCACTTTCTTCTCCTCTTTCGTCGCCTTCTTCTCTTCTTTCTTCGTATCGCTCACCGCGAGCTTTTCCAGCTCTTTATCGGGAACTGCCACGGCAGCAGCAACCTCCTCTTCCTTCTTCACCACCACCGGCGCGCCTATCACGAACTCCTTTTTCTTCGGAGCCGGCCCGCTGATGACGAGCTCGGCATTTTTTGGAGCTCCGCCGATGACGAGTTCCTTTTTAGGGCCGCCCGTGGGCGCGCTTCGCTCGAAAAACTTTGGCTCCCCTCCGGAATCGACCGCCGATGGCGATGGCGCAGGGCCGCCGATCACAAACTCCTTCTTTTTAGGAGCCGCGCCGCCGATGACGAGTTCCTTTTTTACTCCGCCCGAAGCGGGTGCTGGTCTTTCGAAGAACGCGGGGGCGCCGCCGGCGCCGGGCCCGCCTGGGGGGGCACCGGGCGGGGGCGCGGGTGTCCCTCCACCCGCCCCCGATGGCAAGTTCCGGGGCTTAAACGCGAACGCGTTCGGGTTGAACGCGGGTGAGGCGGCGCTCATTTTGGGTAACTCATTCGCCGTCTCCGCAGCAGCAGGGGGGGGACCGTCGCTCATCACGGGTGCTTTGCGCGTGCTTTACGATACCGGACGGGTATCGGCAGGCGCGGCGATCTGAAACGCGATCGGGGGAGGCGGCGTTTCCTCCTCAGTTCCTTTCTGCAACTTTTCGGCAAAAAGAAACTGCTGCAGCGCGCCTTGGCGGCGGAGCGTGAAACGACTCCGCAAAACACGCTCTTCATCGCCCCCACCCCCACTCCTCACCACTCTCACCGCGCGCACGCGTTCCATCCGAGGAACCCCGAGAGTGTCGTGTTCCGCCGGTTTCGCGTGAAACGCCACCCCCCGACCCGTGCCCCGCGCGCCGTCGTCGTCTCCAGACACACGCGTGTTCCCCTTCACGTGTTGTGGTGAATTGGACGCCGTTCCCACATTCGTCGTTCTTTGCACGTGACGCACCACCGCGCGGTCGGAACCCAAACGCGCCATGCCTCAAAACGAACACATCGAGCTTTTCCAGAAACGGTACGTTACGGGATAGTGGGTTATGCCGTGCGAAACATCGATGAGAGAAATCGCGGGGGTCGAGGCGTACGACACGGCAAAGCCGCGCACCCCAACCACCGCGCCGACACCCGTTTTCGCCGCCGCCGGGCTTTTGTGCAAGAAAAGTGGACGTCGTGTATGGGCAAACAGTGTTGGGATTTGGGAAATGCAAGACGCGCACGAAAATTTGTGGTGTTTGCTCCAAAGCTTTTTACGATGTTTTTTACACGTTTTCTGACCTTCCTTCCGCCTTCCCTCCCTTGCCTCCTTTCCTTCCAAAAACCAAAAACAGCTTCGGCCGCCGTCTTGATTACTATGAGAAGAAACGCAAGAAGGAAGCGAGGGAGCCTCACAAGCGAAGCGCGGTGGCGAAGAAGTTGATCGGGTTGAAAGCGAAACTGTACGCTAAAAAGCGGCACAGCGAAAAGGTACGTGCCGTATTTCTCAAATCCCGCCGACTATTTGCCCATACAAGACTGACATTTTTCTTTAAAACTCAAAGGTGACGATGAAGAAAACCATCCAGCAGCACAGCGAGCGGTCTAACAAACACAAGGTGGAGGAGGATGCGCAGCCCGGGGCGATTCCGGCTTATTTGCTTGACCGGGAGCAAACCAGTCGGGCGAAAGTGTTGAGCAACACTATTAAACAGAAAAGGAAAGAAAAGGCGGGGAAGTGGGAGGTTCCGCTTCCCAAGGTGCGGCCGGTTGCGGAGGATGAGATGTTCCGCGTGATGCGAAGCGGCAAGCGACAGAAGAAGACGTGGAAACGGATGATCACCAAAGCCACGTTTGTTGGCCCGGGGTTCACTAGGAAGCCGCCGAAGTACGAGCGGTTCATTCGTCCGTCCGGGCTGAGGTTCACAAAGGCGCACATCACGCACCCCGAACTGAAGTGTACGTTCCAACTGCAGATTCTGGGCGTCAAGAAAAACCCGAACGGCGCCATGTATTCCTCCCTGGGCGTCTTAACCAAAGGCACGGTGATTGAAGTGAACGTCTCGGAATTAGGGCTCGTCACGCCAGGTGGTAAGGTGGTCTGGGGGAAGTACGCGCAGATCACGAACAACCCGGAGAACGACGGGTGCGTCAACGGGGTGCTGCTGGTGTAATTTTTAGTGGACAAAGCGTCCTTCCGTAGATGCGATGCATGCCAATTGGGTCATTTGTAATGATGCTTTAAAGAAAAACCCCTCATCGCTTTCAAGGAAAACGACACCATTAATGCACTCAATCCCCACGCTATTGTAGACTGACTACCTCCGCACGAACTCCAGTTGCGCCCTTCGAAGCGCCGCGACTTCCTTTGCCAAGTCGGCTTGCGCGTGTTTGATTTCCGAAAACGCAAGCCGCTGCGCCTCGCCAAGCTCGTGCATCTGCCGCAAAAGCTCCACGTGCACGTCCCGCACAGCGGATGTCGTGGCTCTGCGCGTCTCCGTGATGGCTTCCGCGATGGCCGCGAGCGTCCCCGGGACGTCCATGTTCCCCGGGACAGTTGTAACTAGTCCGGTAGTACCTGGTCCGGGGACGGTTGAGGTATATCCCGGAACGTTTATGGTATCCCCGCCCGTCCCCGACGGACGCGTCCCACTCCCCGGAGTCAACGACAGCTTTCCGCTCGCCGGCGCCGCAATCCCACTCCGCGTCAGCCGCGCCGCCGCCGCAAACGCATCCGGCGTCCCGGAAGCCCCCCTCTGCGAAAGCAACCGCTCCACGCGTTTGCGACTCGCCTCTTCCAACTCCGCCGCGCGCCGAAGAGACGCTTCCTTGGAGGGCATCGTGGCCGGAGTGGTGTCCATCGCGTACCCGTTTTCAACGCCAAACAGCGCGCCGCCCACGGGGGTGGTGGCGAGCGCGTTGTCATCAGCCCTTGAGCCGCGCATCGGCGTCGGCGTGGACGCCTCCGCCGCCGTACTCGACGCCACCGAGTTCATATCCACCGCGTGCTGCCACCGCACCGAAGTCACGGGCCGCCCGACGTGCGCGACCGTGGTGTACAGCACGGCGCTTCCGCCTGAACTTCCACCCTGATTCTGATTGGAGGACAACATCCGCCTGTCGATCCACACCACCCGTCCGTCCGATGCGCCAACCGCCACCACCAACCCGTCCCCGCGCCACGCCACGGACGTGCAAGGAGCGCCTATTGCAATGCGGCCAACAGTTTGACCGTGGTTGCCAGCCGGCGCGCTAGTGTCCAACAAAACCAAGCTCCCGTCCCCGCGCGCCGCGGCGATGACGTGAGCGTCGCGCGGCGAGAACCGCGCGTCGGTGACCGGCGATACACTACCTTGACCCACCATCTGCGAATTTTGACCCACCATCCCTGAACTAAAACCAGTACTCAGGGTCGTGGTGAGCCTTCGTACCCCGGTGTCCCACACCCGCACGGCGCCGTCAGACGACGCGCTCGCGAGGAGTTGCCGGCGGTGCGGGGAGTAGTGCAACGACGAAACCGCGACGGTTCCGTGCGGCGCTCCGGTAGGCGAAACACCTGATTGTAAAATGAAAAGTGTCAAACACTTGTTGGGCAAACGGCCGGTGCCTGGATTTGGGAAACGCGCAACACGTACCTGGGGTGACCATCGTTCCCACCACCAGCCCGGAACCGGCGAGTGTAACACCACTACGCCTTCCCGGCCAGCGCTCGCGACGTGCGTATCCCCCGGGCTGTACTGCACCGCCGCGATGGCGTCGGCGTGCCCGCTCAGCGTTTTCAGCTTTTGCTTCCTTTTCAAATCCCAAATCGTAACCTCCGTACTGGCGCCCGCGGTGGCGAGATACCGGCTTCCTTTGCTGAACGCGAGGGCGCGAATGGGGGGATGTGATGCGTTGCTGGAGCCTGTTTCGCGACCATCAGTGTGCGCATCACCCGGCCGGCCGTCGTACCCGTCATCAGGCGCCGCGTCCGGGATCCGCCCTAACAGCTCCCCGGATGGTTTTAGTAAATGCGCCCGGCCGTCCGACCCGCCGCACGCCAGCGCGCCGTTTGTGGGGCTCCACTGAATGCAGTGCACGTCGCACCGCACCGCGGCGGCGGCGATGTTGTCCGCGTGCTGCGAGAGTTTATGGGGGGAACGAGAAAACGAGAGAAAGAGAGAAAGAGAAAGGGTTAGGCAGGGCAAAGGCGGTGGCCAACGATGAGGTGCCTAGGGAAAAGCCGGCCGATCGTGGCAAATCCGCGTTCATTTTCTTCGCGAGCGACTTCGGACGCTCTTGCGTACCTGCGCGTCGGGGCGCCAGACTTTGACATCGGCGCCGCTGACGGTGGCGAGCAGCTCGGACATGGTGAGCTGGGCGTCAGCAGCTCTGACGCGCGCGAGGAACTGACTGCAGTGGGTGTCCACCGCGGTGGAATTTTGAAAGTCCAAAAGGTGCCCAGCCCAACGATTTCGATGCCGAAATATTTTCCCACGACGGTACTCGGCCGTTGACCGCCAGAGCACAGCGCGCGAGTGCGCGCGCGGGCGCCGCGCGTCGTGTCTCCACGATGACCTCGCGCGATGAGGTTGGTGAAGCGCGCGAGGCTGGTGAGGCGGTGCAAGAGTCCACCACAAGTGCGAGTGGTCGCTCGTCGACTTTTAGGAATTCTCAACGACCTCCATCTTCCTACCGACTCACCTCCGCGTTGAGTCGCGCGGTGGCTGCTGCGGCGTCCACGGGCGCGGGTTTGGCCCGCGAAAGCGTGGGAAGCGCGGTGGCAGCTGTGACGTCACGACGAGACACACGCGGTGACTCTGTGAGCGACGCCGCGTTGCGACGCGTGGTAGACCGAATCGCGGCGGAACACGGGATGTTTGATGCCTCGGTGAATGCGGTGAACGCGCGCTTGAACGCGGCGACGCGCGGTTTGTGTCAGGCCGAAATAGACAAGCTTCCTGATTTGAGATGGGGAATGTGCAGCAAAGAGACAACCTGGAAGGGGGCTGATACGGCAAAAACAAAAGAAAAAACCAAGGATGCGGATTCGGATGACGCGACGCCGGCCGATTTTCGGTCGCGTTTAACAACCCCCGACGAGTGCGCCGTGTGCTTCGTATCCTTCGAGCCCGGCGATTGGTTGAAAAACCTGCCCTGCGGCCACCACCAGTTCCACCTGATGTGCATCCAAACCTGGCTGGAACGCGTCCCCACGTGTCCCTTGTGCCGGTGCGCGTGTAGGTCCGTACCCGTTGGGAACGTCCCGGGGGGGGACGACGTTTCTATTGGCGAGTTTGGGGACGGCTACGCCACGGGGGCCGTCCAACGCGACTTTGGCGACGACGTTGACGACCCCGATTTCCACACGGAAACGTTCGCCACCCACCTCAGCTCCATCACCGCTATGCACGAAGAGGAGAGTACGTGGCTGGACCGGCTGGAGGGGCAGTCCTTTATAAGGGGAGCGGGAAGAGAAAC
>Ga0115007_10000455_pt1 | contig 26985 bp, 25 predicted proteins | sample ArcOceMetagenome_2_FD_87166 | JGI IMG/M metagenome (GOLD analysis project Ga0115007, IMG submission 87166) | Marine eukaryotic phytoplankton communities from Arctic Ocean - Arctic Ocean ARC135M Metagenome | ecosystem: Environmental > Aquatic > Marine > Oceanic | place: Arctic Ocean | collected...
AATCTTAATATCCAGCCATAAAGACTGGTTATCAACATACCAAACATCATATTCAAACTTCTGTTCCCAACTAATCGCATTACGGCCATTAACTTGCGCCCAACCGGTAATACCAGGTCTCACTTCGTGACGTCGCGCTTGCTCTGGGGAATATAGAGGTAGATATTCCATCAATAACGGTCTTGGGCCAACAAGGCTCATATCACCTTTTAGTACATTCCAAAGTTCTGGTAGTTCATCTAAACTGGTAGAACGTAAAAAGCGACCGAACTTCGTCAAACGCACAGCATCGGGCAATAAATCACCCTCTTCATCGCGCTTATCCACCATCGAACGAAACTTTATCATGGCAAATGGCTTCCCCTTAAATCCTGGACGCACTTGCTTAAAAAAAATCGGCGAATCTAACTTCACCCGTACAATAACTGCCAACAACACTAATAATGGCAATAACAACGGTAAGCTTAATAAAATTAACAACAAATCAAATAAGCGTTTCAGCATTAAGATAAAACCTGCTCAAGTTTTTGAGCCAGTTTAGCGTAATCGTGATGTTCTAGCGCATAAATCCGGCCATTTTCACCCATTTTTTGGCGCTGCTCTAATGACATAGCTTTAAGTTTAAGCACTGCCTTTACGATAGCTTGCGGGTCTTCCGCGGGAATTGAAAGACCAGCATTTGCTATTTCTACAAAATCATTTATTCCAGAATAAGCATGAACAATAGGCCTAGAAGAAAACATATATTCAGGTAATTTATTTGGGGCAATACCGAAACGATAGATAGGATCTTTTTTCCAACCAATATAACAAATATCAAACTCCATCAACATACTTTGAATTTGCTGCTTCGGTATTGAATCAATAAATATTACATTATTTAAATCCTTTGCTTTTTCTACTAAGCCTGCTTTCTCTTTACCGCCTCCAACTAATACAAAATTAATATCCGTATCTTTTTGTAATAAAGATGCAGCATCAATCAAGGAATCCAAAGCATTTGCCACACCCAACGTACCTGTATAACCGACAATAAATTTATCTTTCGGCAAAGCCTTTCTACTTCTTTCATCTAACTTTTGTGTGCTTTCAAGTTCAGCTAAATCAAACCCATTGGGAATCCAAGTAAACTTATCCTGTCTCATACCTCGTATAACCATATGGTCAACAGCCTTGGGTAAATTTGACAAAACCACATCCGCATCACGGTAGGCCTTATCTTCAACCCATTGCATCAATAGAATGAAGGGATGCTTCTTAGAAAAACCTCCAAGTTCAACCAAAGATAAAGGCCAAATATCGCGCACTTCAAAAGCCAGTTTAGCTTTAAACTTTTTAGCCAAACGCTGAGCCCCAAGAAAGGGAATTAAAGCAGGGGAGCTATATAAAATAGCATCCGGTTTATCGGCAATCACTTTGGGAAGTGTAAGCAACTTCCACGCGAACCTTATCCAATTTAAAACCCGTTTTTTATCATGGGCACCTGAATACTCAGGCACTTTAATCCAAACAAAATTAAAACCTTCTGCAATAGGCTCCACAGTAAACTCTTCTACCAGCCTTGGTGGTTGACGTAACAAATGTGTAAAGCCTGCACCAATCAAATAAACGCGATGCCCTTGCTTTGCTAGCTCCTTGGCTAAATAGTAATGCCTTCCCCCCATGCCACTTTCCGGGGTAGACGCATATTGATTAATTAACCAATACGTTTTTTTCGAGTTTTCGTCAGCCATTAAGCAACACCTCGATAATTCGTTCACTCGCTTTATCTTATTTTTACAAGCTTCAATAAAATAGTGCCATAGTAAAAATATATTTCCGCGCCACTAAAAATAACAACGCCTACTATTTAATATTTCATTCTGAATTCAGAAGAAATTTTTCAATCTTTCTCATCTGGACACTATAGCGCCCTCTGGAGTCAATTATCTGATGATTTAAAAAGCGGGCTTCATTCAAATCTTCTTTATTCAATAAAATTTTTAGCTTATTCTTAAATTCCTTATCACTATTAAATAAGTAACCATTAATGCCATCTAACACCCAGCTTCGATTAGAGACAATATTAGAAATTAAAGGAACACAACCTAAGTTCAATGCCTCTAATAAAGAAAGAGAAGTACCGTCAGACTGAGTTGCACTGACATACAACTTTGAACGACCAACAAGCTCTTGCATTTCTTTATAATCAAGGGCCTTATAAAATATCACATTTGGATATTTTAATTTAATAGTTTCAAACTCTTCCTCACTTATATGGGGAACAACAAATACTACTTTTCTATCTAATAAATCAAGATTACTAATATTATCTAACAAAAAATCAATTCTAGAATTTGGAATATAGGCACGATTCGATATAATATCTATATCTTTTTCAACAACAATATCGACACTTCCTACTCCGTACTGACCGATAAATAAATTTAAAGGGTTAACCCCCAACCTTTCTACGCGATCTTTAATTTGATCCGATACTACAAATACTCTATCCACCCGATTAAGGACAAACCGATTAATTCTATTAATAATACTGGGTAGTGGAGGGGCTAACACATCACTACCATGACAGACCACAGAAAGATTAGAATTCGATTTTGAAAACTTGCTTGCTAGATAAGTAACCAAGCCATAGCTATAACTAAAGTGCGCATTAATAACATCAGGCTTAATTCTTTTAATAATAGCTGACAAAGGTTTAATCCCTAATAAATAATGGTAATTACCGCCACTACGACTAGGCTCAAACCCAGACAAAAAATATATATTTTCACAAAGTGTGATATTATTTTTTGCAAAAGTAGCCAGATGAACTTCGTGCCCTTTACCCACGAAGTAATCAACCCATTTAGCCGTATGAATTGAACCCGCATCTGCAACAAAAAGAAAAACCTTATTACTCATTGATCACGCTCTCAAAAAAAGCCAATCTTTGCGTCTCTTTTTTTCTATAAGAAAGAATATTTTCAGCACACTCCCTAGCCAAAACTCTAACATTTTCTCTATTAAAAACTTTTAATACAAACTCCTTAATACTTACATAATTAACATTATCCTCAATATTTTCCAGTCTTAGACAAAAAGGATAATCATCATTAATATCAGTATCATCATAAGCAAATATAACAGGTAACCCACACGCTAAATACTGTCGAGTCTTCAAAGGAGAGGCCTCCTCTAGACCTTTTTTATAAAGAGAAAGAGTCCCTATTCCAACATCACATTGCTGGATAATTTCAGTTGACTTATCTTGAGATAGTTGACCAAAGTACTTTAAATTTTGTCTATCAACACCAGACACACCTATTATATGAAAACAAAAATCTGGATAAAATTCAGCCATCTTAATTACTTTATCCAAGCCATGCCATGATTGATTAGAGCTTAAAATAAAGGCCAATATTGGTTTTTTATTTTCTATCTTTTTTAATTCAAACTGCTCGACATCGATACCATTCGCAATAACAACTGAAGATTTACCAAGATAAGAAAATTTTCTTTCAAGCTCATTACTAACACAGATAAAACCATCTACATATTTAAGCAGGAATCCGCGAGTCCACCTATTATATAACTCAGTCATTCTAGACTTTAATTTATATTCAATTAAATCATCACCATTTATCTCCATTACAACCTTATAATTTTTCATTGTTTTGTTAATAAATGGTGTATACATTAAATATCTTGTGTAAATTAAATCGGGGTTCACCTGCTTTACTAACTGAGACAACCAAAAAGAACTATTCAAAAGAGCCATAGCCGTTTTCAGCCTTCCAGCACCAAAATTATAGGTCTTTTTCTCAAAAACCAAATTCATTTTTTGATCAAAGACTCTTAATTTTTTCAAGGAAATAAAAAAAACCTCATGCCCAAAATCTACCCACTGTTTTGCATTTTGTTGTACTTTTTGCGTAACTCCTGTTTGAGCCTCAACATCATCAACTAAATACAAAATTCTCATAATTATCCATTTTAAATAACTTAATATTCATAACCATTAGGATTATTCACTTGCCAGTTAAAAGTATCTCTACACATACTTTCAGCATCCAGCGTTGAACTCCACCCTATAACTTCTTTAGCCAAACTAACATCGGCATAAGATGAAGCGACATCCCCTTCACGTTTAGCTTTAATCTCATAAGGAACTCGCCTACCTGAAACTTTTTCAAATGTTTTCACTAACTCCAGAACAGAAAGCCCTTTCCCTGTACCTAAATTCAATGTCAGAATCTCACTAGATGAGTCAAGTGCCTCTAAAGCTTTTATATGCCCTTTAGCAAGATCAACAACATGAATAAAATCTCTAACACCTGTTCCATCAACTGTAGCGTAATCATCCCCAAAAACGTTAAGTACTTTTAACTTTCCCAAAGCGACTTGAGCAATGTAGGGCATTAAATTATTTGGAACGCCACGAGGATCCTCTCCAATACGACCTGAAGCATGGGCTCCTACTGGGTTAAAGTACCTCAACAAAGCAATTGACCAAAGGCTATCTGATGCATACAAATCTCTCAATATATCTTCAATCATCAACTTAGAGCGACCATATGGGTTTATTGCAGACAAAGGAAAATGTTCTTTGACAGGTATACTTTTAGGTTCGCCATAAACCGTCGCAGATGAACTAAACACTATGTTTTTACACTGATACTCAGACATTACCTCTAGTAGGTGCACTGTACCAACTACATTATTATCATAATAACCAATTGGCTTATCTATAGATTCCCCGACTGACTTTAAGCCAGCAAGATGTAAAACCGATGAAATTGAATAAGAGGAAAAAATTTCTCTTAGTCGTTTCTTCGATCGAATATCGCATTCATATATAGGAAAATCTTTACTTGTTAGCTCTTTAACGCGCTGTAACACTACTGAGTTTGAATTACTAAAATTATCTAAAACAATAATATTGTAGCCAGCTTCTATTAATTCAACACAGAGATGTGAGCCTATATATCCAGCGCCACCAGTTACTAAAATATTTTTTTTCACTTAACACCTGTTTTAGAACAAATTAAAGCTAACGGCTAAAAACCAAGCTATCATTTACTCAGATATATTATTAAAAAAGACAGCAACTAAAAAATTAGGGCCTAACCACCTGTCCATATATTTCATAATCAGCCTGATTGCAAAATTGGCTATTATGCCATAACAATGTAAAGCAACCCCCAACTTGCCGACATGTATTCTTAAGTGATATAAATTTATTTTCTGCCTCTGGGCTATACCCCAACCCCAAATACCGCTTTGCAATTACTGTACACTCCATCACTATCAACGGTCTGATACGTATTCGCAACATCTGTTGAGCTACAGGGTTATATGCCGGATATTCGAAACAAGTTCCACAACGAAAGCCTGGGCGATCGGCATAGCCTAGAGTAGTATCATATACCATATTAGCATCACTCCATGCCTGTAATGTCGTAGGGTTTTCCCAGCGAAGGAAATGCATACGACCACCCAGCTCTTCCTGCGTTATATTCTCCTCATGCATAACATGACGTAAACGATTCGCTTCAGACTGTATAAGCTCAGAGGCCTGATACGTTCCATAACTAGGGTGTAAACCTATCTCGTGACCACGTTCACTAATTCGCTTCATTAATTTACGAATTATTGGATGATTAAGCTGATAATCACCATCTATATCACTTGTATGACCGCATATAAAATAGAAAGCACTTTTTAGATTATATTTGTCTGACATATCCATTAACCACTCAAAGGTATTATGGGGGTCATACTTACTTAGCTGCTTTCTACTGGTTATTTTTATATAGGGCGCTAAACAAAAAGCTTTCACATCTCGTCGTTTTAATATGTGTCCAGCCATTGCTCGTAAAACGTGCCTCCAAGGCTTAAAAGCATATAAACTAGGCGAATCAACATCATGGCTTACTTTTATACTAAACTCATGCTCTTTAAGCTTAATCTGCGGCCAAACTTTCTGTATCACTTGACCTAAAATATGAAGCCATTCATCAACTATGGGCCGCTCTAAATAGCCATGCTTATAAGCATGAGATGATGTAGCAGGAAAACGTCCATGCTCATCCAAATCAGATCGCCCAACCTCTTCTAGTCGCGTAAGCATCCAATACGTCAAACCTAAAATGTCGTAATGTATATTTGCCCCGTTCTCATTTAACTCTATTAAGGGTACCGGTAGTTCATTTACCGAGGGTGCAGGAAGGTTATCTACCACTGGAGGACTAAAGCCTTCTACAGAAGCGTCCCAAGAACAACAGGGAAAATTAGAGGATGATTGATGAAAGGCAGTTTGCAATACATCAAAAATCATCACTTTTCTTGAATTAGGAAAGCTCATTTTAAGACACCCAGTTCCTTGCTCTAGCAAAAAACCATAACCAAAACGTTCAAGCAATAAGCACTCCAACCATCGAAGTGACGCACCTGAAAACATCATTTATCAGCCCCTTCAGAACATTTCAGTTAAAATATCAAAGACAATATATCAACAGGAAAAGCGAATAAAAAAATTTAGTTATATGAGTATGTATATCTTGTATCACATAATTCAATAACCGCTTTCTCGATTTCTTTTATATATTTTTCACTTTCTCTTCTTTTAAGTTGAGCATTCTTATGAGGGGCTATCAATTTTTCAGTATGGCAAGTCAAAATACCAAAACCGGAAAGAGCACGTACTGCAACATAAGGATCAAAGAACATATCTTCAGCACGTATTGTAACCACCCTATTAGAACCATAAGAGCTCTTCATCTTTTCAGCAATTTTATTAGCTTCATTCCAGAAATAAGCAATTTTTTCTATCTGGGAATAATTATTAGTATACCTAGGCTCAATATATCCCCAAAAAGCTGCTGGTTTTGAATCAAAATAGCCTCTATCTAAGCCACTAGCAATAAATTTTCTTGGATCTCGAACAAAATGAATAAACTTCGTATTAGGCATTCGCTTCGCTATCACATTTACCAAAGGCAAATATTTACAGTCGCCATCTATATACGCTTCATTAGTACTAAAAGCCCGCAGAAAGTAGTTTTCTCTTGAAGATAAATACGCCCAAAAAGCGGAATCGGCTGATATTTCTGATTTAGAGTAGAGGTTAGATACAATCTGATTTGTAACTTTTGGGGCATGAATACAATACGAGGAAGTAACCTTTTTGGCAATTTCAACAAACGTAGCAGTTCCAGATCGCCCACAACTAATTGTACATATGCAATTTATATTCAACAGATCTTCAATGCTTTTAGGGTAAACAATCTTAGAATAAAATCTAGGATCGAAATCAGAATCAACAATTCCTCTAATCTTATTTTTCAACGACTTTATCATACAATACTCGGATCTCACTCAATGAAGCCGAACCAAAATTCATATCAAATATAAATTTATTCGCTTTTATTTTGGCGGAATCCCAACACCACCAGTCAATTTTTTCAATTACATCTATTTTTTGTTTATCAAATCGATATTTTATTACTTTAGCTGGATTACCTACCGCAACAGCATAAGCTGGAATAGATTTAGTCACTACTGAGCCCGCCCCAATGACTGCTCCATTTCCGACAGTTACACCAGGCAATATTATAACACTATCACCAATCCAAACAGCATGACCGATCACCACCTTGCCTTTCGATCTACCAGCAACAGAAACCTTAGATCCGATTTTTTTTTGGAAACAATCCTGCATATTCAAATAACAAGTATAATGATCAGTAGACCTTACAATCAACCTTCCTCCGATCGCACAGTAGGAACCTATATCACAATCACCTATATGTGACACATGATTAATACGAGTACCATCCCCAATATTAACATTAGGACCTATATAAGTTCCTGTCGCAACAAAAATACCTCTTTTATAAAAATCAAAACGTCTAATCATTCTTTTAATCATTCTTTTAATCATTTTATAAGCCTAAACATCATAAAATTATAAATCGAATAAAAACAAAGCGTAGAAATTGAATAATAAAAAATAGCCATCAAGTAATCCTCAGAAACAACCAAAGATAAAAACCTTATAACAAGAAATAAAAAAACCAAAAACAAACCAACTTCCTGTTTATTCAAAATATTCAAGGTTGAACTAAGAGGTGAATTAAGTAACTGAGCAGCTTTAGAAAAGGCCAATATAAACATTACCTCTCCAACCTCCTCCCACTGACTACCAAGTAAAAAATAACCATCAAAAAAATAAAAAAACCATACAAATAAAACAAAAAATAAAGCAAAAAAAGAAAGCTTTTTAAATGTATCAACATATCTTATTTTTAACAGCTCAGCAGATTTATTATAATCATCTGCTGCAAATTTCGTAAAAACCTGATTAAAAGAACTAGAAATTATTGATGTCGGCATATCCATTAAACGACTAGCCATCATATAGATACCAACAACCTCTATAGAAAAACTTTTAGACAAAACAAAAACAGGCAAATTAATAGATATTGTATTTAAAAAAACAGAAAGCGTATTAATTGTCGGAAATTTTTTATATTTTAAAAGATAACGAAGCATCAATTTAAAACCTATCTTCTTTTTAATTTTAATTTTTTTTAACCTTAAAACTGTCAAAACAAAAACAAATAAAAGAGAACCCATATAAGAGCAAGCCAAGGAAAATACTGACGGGTTAAAACTCCCCATGAGAGCTGAAAAAGAATTATTAACAAGTGATTGAGAAGCTTTGTTAACAGACAATTGATTAAAATCAGAACAACTAACAAGCAACATTTGTAATATTTGCGCCCCCCCTGATATTACAATACATAAGGGAATCACCCAAGATATAGGCAACAACTCCTCTGCATTAAAATAAGACAATATAATAAAAGAAAAAAAATAAAAACAAATAGAAAACAATACTGTTGAAAAAAACAAACAAAAAATTGCTACTTTCAGCAATATATTAGACTGATACTTCTTCTTTGGTAGAACAATAGCCATCTCATAGCGAAAAGAGCTTACACTAGAGAAAACAACGACCATACTGAGCAGTAATTGAAAACCACCAAGCTCTGCCGGAGAATATAATCTAGAAATAATAGGCACAAAAATAGCCCCTACCACTGCAACCAATATTCCTGTAGAAAAAAGTTTACCAAAGCTTCTATTGAAGTCAGATTTTATGAGTGTATTTTTCGCCATTAAATATACTCGCCAATAAAATAAAGATTCTCCATATTAAAAATACCCATGCATAGGTAAACTAAAGACACTCTTTGCTAATTTCTCTGCTGTAGGGAAATCACCTATTTTATAATTCAAGCCTTTAAATGCCGTTTGCTGATGCATGCAGGTAGCATAATAAATCATGGTTGGGATGCCTTGCTCTTTATACTTTTTCATTTCAGCATCTCGTTTATCAGAAACTAAGGTGTATTGAGCCCATGAGCTTATATAGCCATCTGGAACTTGTGGTGTTTTAAGCTGACTTGACAATGCGTTTTCATAATAATTTGCAGCGTTATTACGGCTTATTAATTCTCGAGGAAATTCTGCTAATTTTTCTAGTAGTATTGCAGCCTGAATCGTATCCAGACGGCTATTCATCCCTATACGGATATTGTCATACTTGTCTGAGCCTTTACCGTGTACCCGCAGCGACTTTATTAGTTCGGCATACCCATCATTATTAGTAAAAACAGCACCACCGTCGCCATAGCAACCTAATGGCTTAGCAGGAAAGAAACTGGTTGTGGCTATATCACCAAAGCTACCAGCAAATCTTTTAGTACCTTGCTGGTTGGTAATTGAACCACCAAAGCCTTGGGCTGCATCTTCGATCAGCTTTAGGTTATATTTTTCCGCTATCCGCTCTAGTTCCGGGTAGTTAGCGGGCAAGCCAAATAGATCTACGGCAACAATCGCTTTTGGATTCAGCTTCCCCTCTGCAATCGTTTGCCTTATGCGTTTTTCTAGGTCAATAGGACAAATATTAAATGTCGCTTCGTCTGAATCTACAAATACTGGCGTTGCTTTTTGAAAGGCTATGGTTTCTGCTGTCGCAAAAAAGGTGAAGGTTGGACAAAAAACAGCGTCGCCTTCTTTAATGTCTAAAACCATCATGGCGAGCGTCAATGCATCTGTGCCATTTGCACAAGTAATTGCATATTTAACGCCCACGTACTCTGCCAACTTCTCTTCTAGCTCTTGCACTTCCGGCCCCATAATATATTGACCATGATCGAGTACATTCTGAATGCGTTTATCAATACGTGTTTTTAAATGTTGGTACTGGGCAGCTAAATCGATAAATTGCATATTCAATTCACCTTTCTCACTATTCCATTAGCTAATAGATATTTTTCTTGTGTGTGAGAACAAAGTGCTTCAGCCTCCCCTGTGACCGGTAAATCTAGCTTCTCGCCGTATTCACTCATCCATCCCACTTGTTTCGCTGGAACTCCCACCATCAACGCATAAGCAGGCACATCTTTATTCACCACAGCACCCGCACCTACAAATGCGAATTCACCAATAGTTACCCCACACACAATGGTACAGTTAGCACCTAAGGTTGCCCCCTTTTTTACCAACGTATCGCGGTACTCATCCTTACGTTCAATTAATGAACGGGGATTATACACATTGGTAAACACCATACTGGGGCCACAAAATACGCCTTCTTCAAGATGTACATTGTCATAAACCGATACATTATTTTGTATCTTACATTTATCACCAATAGTGACTTTATTACCCACAAATACATTTTGGCCGAGGGATACCCCTTTACCTATTTTGGCGCCCCCGCAGACATGCACAAAGTGCCATATACGAGATTCATCACCTATTTGAGCGCCATCATCTACAATGGCGCTGTCATGCAGATAAAAACTCATATTACTTAACCTTTGATAATAAAGGGTGCGGAGTTGTAGGGTTTTCGACTATTGGGGATTTACGCATAACATCAACAGTTTGAATAGCTGCACGGTTATCTTCTACTCCATAACCTTTGCCCGATAAAATCCGCTCATAACTTTGTGTATGAAGATCAGTAAAACCTCCAGAGAACTCCAGCTCTTCACCTTCTACATCAATACTGCGATACGTTAGTTTTTCACCCTGTACAGCATTTTCCGGTAGATGATTAGCATCAATGGATAAAAACCAACGAACTCGCGCTCTTTCATACTGTAAATAACCTGATGATGTTTTTTCATCACGGTAATGCACTTCATTATGCTTAATATCTCCAAAAATGAAGTGAAGCATGTCATAAAAATGCACACCTATATTCGTTGCAACACCACCTGACTTTTCGTCAAACCCTTTCCACGATTTTAAGTACCACTTGCCACGGGACGTTAGATAAGTAAGGTCGACATCAAACACTTTATCAGCAGGCGCTGCTCTTACTTTATCTCTAAGCGCAATGATAGAAGGGTGTAACCTAAGCTGAAGAATAGAATTTACTTTTGCGCCATATTCTTGTTCATACCGATGCAACACAGCCAAATCTGAAGCGTTTAAAACCAGTGGTTTTTCACAAATAACATCAATGCCATTTTGCAATGCAAACTTCATATGAGGTAGATGGAGGTAATTAGGGGAACAAACAGCAATATAGTCTAAGCTTTCACCCTTCAGTTTTAAGTCCTCAACGAAACCAGAAAACTGTTCAAACTCAGTAAAAAATTCAGCATTTGGGAAATGGCTATCCATTATCCCCACTGAATCGTTTATATCCATTGCTACAACAAGCTCATTACCTGTTTCTTTAATCGCTTTAAGATGGCGTGGAGCGATATAACCTGCAGCACCAATTAATCCGAATCTTTTCATTTTTACCTCTAAAACTGTAACTACAAGCGCAAGTCTGAACAACCAATTGGCAGTACATACTTCACATCATAAAGCACATGATTTTTCTTACCGAGTGCTCGGATTTTTTCTTCGCCCCACAACTTGAATTCCTGATGATCTACCGCTAAAACAATTGCATCATAAACACCCTTATCCAGCGTAGCGGTCAATTCCACACCGTATTCATGCTTAACTTCATCTGCATCTGCCCAATCATCATAGACATCTACCTGCATATTAAAGCTTTTTAATTCATCAATCATATCGATAATTTTGGTATTACGAACATCTGGGCAGTCACCTTTAAATGTAAAACCCAACACCAATACTTTAGCTTCATCGATATGAATCTTTTTCTTACTAACAGCTTTAACCAGTTCAGTAGCAACATACACACCCATGCCATCATTAATTCGACGCCCAGCTAAAATAACTTCTGGTTGATAACCCACTTCTTTAGCCTTATACGTTAAATAATAGGGGTCAACACTGATGCAATGCCCGCCTACAAGCCCTGGTTTAAATGGTAAAAAATTCCACTTAGTACCTGCGGCGTTAAGCACTTCCTGGGTATCAATGCCTAGCCGATTAAATATTTTAGCGAACTCATTAATGATCGCTATATTTAAGTCCCGTTGTGTATTTTCAATCACTTTAGCCGCTTCAGCTACTTTAATAGAACTCGCCTTATGAGTCCCTGCGGTAATAATGCTTGCGTACAGCTCATCCACTAAATCAGCAATAGCAGGTGTAGAGCCCGACGTTATTTTTAAGATCTTTGTTAAGGTATTAACCTTATCGCCAGGGTTTATACGCTCGGGGCTATAACCCACAAAAAAATTCTCATTAAACGTCAAGCCCGAACGTCTCTCTATAATCGGTACACACACTTCTTCCGTTGCACCGGGGTAAACCGTAGATTCAAAGATCACGAGGTCACCTTGCTTGATCACCGCGCCTAACATCTCTGAGGCTTTTTCTAGAGGAGACAAATCAGGTGCGTTAGCGTCATCGATAGGCGTTGGTACGGTAACTATGTAGGTATTACACTCTTTGAGCGCGGCCACATCGGATGAATAGGAAAGGCGGCTCGCTAACTTGAGCATCTCATTTTCTACCTCTAAGGTAGAATCATGTCCATTTTCTAGCTCGGCCACCCTCGCGTTATTAATATCAAAACCAATGACATCTCTATATTTGCCAAATTCTACTGCTAGAGGTAACCCAACATAACCGAGCCCAATTACCGCCAATTTGATATCTTTAAGCGCTTTCATTATCAACCTATAATAAGAAGAATCATGTTTTGAATTTTTCAATTCGACCTTAAAACGGAAAAACCACTGACAGTCTATATGGAGAAATGACGAGATACTTAGCTAATACAATAAGTTACCTCAAATCCAGAGGAAACTTACGGCAACTGTCCGAAGGCAAATTGTAGCTTATACCCTTACTAACCTCTAGACTTACAGCAAAAATACGACGCACTCTGCCCACATACTTAATAATTACCTATAGTCTGAACTTACAACTGTGATTACTTACGCTGACATATCGTGGAAAAACAACACCCCCTACTCAACAAGCTTTGATGATTTCTATTTCAACACAGAACAAAGCTTTGAAGACAGCCTGTATGTCTACATAAATGCGAATAACATATCAGAGCGATTAAACGCTAAACCCAAACGATTCACTATTGCAGAAACAGGCTTTGGAACCGGGTTAAACTTCCTGCTAACCGCTCAATTATGGCTGAGAAAAAGCTCAAATGATCAGAAACTGCACTACATCTCTGTAGAAAAGCAGCCCCTCAGCCACCAAGACTTAAAACGCACGCTGCTGAAATGGAAAAGCTTCCTTCCACTTTCAATCAAACTTTTAGATCAATATCCGCCATTATGTGCAGGCTATCACCGACTTACCTTTCAGGACGAACGGATTAATTTAACCCTTATTTTTGGCGACGCCTTAGACGGCTACCAATCCCTCGAAGGATCCGTGGATGCCTGGTATTTAGACGGTTTTTCCCCCTCAAAAAATCCCGATATGTGGAGCGATAAATTATTTACCACTATTGCTCGCCTCAGCCATACGAATACCACCTTCTCGACCTTCACCTCCGCCGGCATTGTAAGAAGAGGATTAAAAGCGGTAGGTTTTGAGGTAAAAAAACAATCTGGATTTGGTAAAAAACGCGAAATGTCTTTAGGCACGTTCATTAAAAACACCACCCCCGTCATAGAAGCCAAACCTTGGTTCTCACTCCCTAAATCGGCGCGGCCAACACATGTCACCATTATTGGAGGGGGACTATCAGGCTGTTCGACCGCCTATTCGCTTGCGCAGCGGGGCATTAAGGTCACAATCATTGAAAAAGAGAAGCGCCTCGCCACAGCGGGATCGGGTAATCGACAGGGCGCTCTTTATGCCAAGCTTCCGGTTACTCCCACCAAACAGGGTGAGCTACATCTAACCGGTTTTTTGCATACGATTAATCTACTTAAACAAACAGACCCGACACAATCCTTTTGGTCTCAATGTGGCGTTGCTCAGCTAGCGACAAAAGAAAACGAAAAGATCAGGCAGCAAGAGTTAATCGATAACCAACACTACCCGACCTCACTGGTACAACAGAAATCCGCCGCCGAGTTATCCGCCATGAGTGGCACCGCTGTGTCCAGTAGTGGGCTATTTTTCCCTGACGCGGGCTGGGTATCACCGGTAGACTTTTGTCATGCTCTAGCCAACCACCCAAATATCAATATTGTGCAACATGACATCAAGCTAATTGAGCACACTGATCAGCAATGGACATTGACTAACAACAGTAGTGAGCGCTTACATTGCTCTCATTTGGTCATCTGTAATGCCGAACTGGCAAGCCAGTTTGAACAAACAAAGCACCTGCCACTCAAAGCGATACGCGGACAAGTGTCCCTCACTGCGGATAATGCAGACCTCCCCAAACTTGACACTGTCGTTTGTGGTGAGGGCTATATTTCCCCGGCACAAGAAGGGATCTTCTGCTTTGGCGCCACCTTTGATCTTAAAGGCAAACAACGCGATGTCACTCAACATGACCACGATAAAAACCTAACAAAACTAGCCGACGCGCTTCCAGAATTTCATCACGCGCTACTCAAGAAAAAAGCGCAACTTTCAGGAAGAACCGCTTTCCGCTGCAGCACACCCGATTACATGCCCGTCGTCGGCCCAGCCCCTGTTTTTTCTGATTACATAGACACATATGCCCGTTTAAGAAAGGACAAAAATTGGCGATTTGAGGGTGCAACAGCCCAACACTACCCCAATCTCTATGTAAACTCAGGTCACGGATCTAAAGGGCTCATAACCTGCCCAATCTCCGCAGAATTGCTTGCCTCTATGATCTGTAATGAACCTTTACCCCTACCTAAGACTCTAATAGATTCGGTTAACCCTGCGCGGTTTATTATTAAGAACTTGATAAAGCGGGCGATATAAGTAAAGAGTATGTGTGTTAGATTAAACACATGTATCGATTGATACTTAAACAAAAACGAAGATGGAGCTGTTATGGCCCTTTACGTATACGACCACGGTTATCGCATACAGACACCGAAGGAAGCGCTGTTTCCTAAACGGGGTGTAGATTCGGTATTAAAAAGTCGTCATACACACAGAAGCGCTGACACAGAAGATAAACTTCATTCGGACGGTGAAAAGTTTATTATCCCAGGCCCTGGGAAACCCCATACCAACCATGATGCGGCAACCCTTGCATACACAGCACATGAAGAGGGCATTGAAACTGAGAACGAAAGCGCCCAGCTAACGGTATCAACCATTATGGTCTCCCCCGTACACACGATTCCACCGACGGTAACTGTGAGTACTGCATGGAAAAGGATGCTCAGCTTAGAGATCAGCCATTTAGTGGTTGCCGATGAGGATAAGCGGCCGCTCGGACTCATATCTAAAGCCGATTTAGTCCAAGCAGGTACCGATTCAATTTCGCTTATTAGTGAGATTTATTCAAAGAAATTAATTGCAGCAACACCCGAAACATTAATCCAAAGCGTTGCCATCAATTTTATCGAGAACGATATTAACTCAATACCGGTCGTCAATAATGAAGATCAAGTAGTCGGTATCGTCTGCCGTACCGATCTACTACGATTACTGGTTAGCGGACCTCATTTGGAGCGCTGGGTTTAGTTGAGAGTGTCGGCAAAGGCCCTTTCGGCTCATCTTGTGCGCCGCCAAATAGCCCCGCAATAAAATGAAAGACTTTTTTAATCCCTCGCCATAGTTTGGGTAACAACCACACAAGCAAGAGAAGAAACAACACTAAACCCGCTAAAAACCAAACAGGGTGATTTAACGCAGCCCATAGGCCGCCGATCACAAGCAGGTCCTCACTGATCGATGCCGTCCAGTTTGTCACTGGCTCAGGGGAGGTATTGATCAACACCCGACTCCCCGCTTTAGCAGCATGACTCCCCGCCGCTAAGGATCCACCAACCAGCGCTGCCGCCAGTTCAACGGCAATCGACATGTCACCCACAGCCCCCGCGGCTAAAACAGCCCCCGCAGGAATACGAATAAAGGTATGTAAACCATCCCACCCACTATCGACACCTGGGATTTTATCGGCAAAAAACTCGACAAAATACATAAAGCTCGCGGCCATCAAAACTAAAGGATCACCCACCACTTGAAGCTCTTCAGGCAGTGCAATGTGACCCATATTGTTAAGTAACCCAAGCATAAAGATAGTGGCGTAAAGGTTAATACCGCTTGCCCAACCCACACCCATCGTCAGTGCAATAACACTGATAGTCTGTTCAAGCTGATCCATTTGAACTACCTCTTTTCAACTGGGCTCAGCGACAAACGATGTTACAGGCCAGCCCGATTCATAACATATCTTTATGGACTATATTACAAAGGCCTTTACTCTCGCTGAACAAGATCACCGCCTCACCGGCAGCCAGCTTGCATCGAACCTGCTCAACTTTCGCGGCAAGCGAGATCTCGTTCGTGCCATAATCGGTGCCATCTCGGCTAACAAACTCTTCGATAAGCGCATTAAGCGTATCAGGATGAAGTTGTTCATAAGGAATGATCATTTAGGCGTATCCACAGCTACCAAAGCTTTAACTTATTAAACCAGCTTTCACCTTGCCACTGCCCTTTACAAGCCTGCAACTCGTTTGACCAGCGCTGCGCTCTAAGTTCAACACCTTTGGCTTGCTGCGCTAGCTCTGGGTATTTATCTGCTTCAAAACGATGATAACCACCGTGACCTAAACGCAAAGCAAGATAATGCTCACCCGCATCCTGCCAAGCAATATTATTTCGCTTCACACTCTGCTGGGTAAACCAACCGATGAAATCAACCGCATCGGCTGGGACCTGTGGTGAAGCATCCCAACGTTCACTGCGAATACGGTACTCATCCCAATCGGCACTCCGCGGCCTAACATGTTTTTTATCTAGGTCCGATAAAGGCAGTTCCAGCAGGACTAAGGACAATGAGATAGGCGTACCATATTTTTGCTGCGCCAATACCGCTGGCTCAACCCACTCTTCATTATCATCAAGTTCCTCACAAATCAGCAACGCCGGCTTAGTAGAGGAACCAAAGCAACCACTCAACATCAATACAATAACAGGTAGAAAAAATACTTTTTTACTCAGAATCATCATACGTCAGCCATTCCATGTTGTTGAAGAAACGCAATAAATTGCATTTCATCCATTGTTTCAATGCCCAATTCGGCCGCTTTTTTTAATTTCGACCCTGCACCAGGTCCCGCAACGACACAATCCGTTTTTGCAGAGACACTGCCTGCCACCTTAGCACCTAGGGCCAATAAATGGTTTTTCGCATCACTCCGCCCCATCTGCTCAAGCTTACCGGTCAACACCCATGTTTTACCCGCTAAAGGGAGCGCTTCACGCTCTACAGGCTGAATAATATCCCAATGCACGCCCGCTTTATCTTTATCAAGCAGGTCCGCTATAACCTCACGATTATGAGGTTCTGCAAAAAAGCGGATAATATGTTTAGCAACAATCGGCCCCACATCAGGCACCTCTAATAGGGCTTCTTCCGTTGCAGCCATCAATGGACCTAAATCACCAAAGTGCAGGGCTAATGCCCGGGCTGTCGCCTCACCTACCTCACGAATACCGAGTGAATAAAGAAAACGAGGGAATTGCGTTGCCTTACTCACGCGGATTGCGTTCACTAAATTCTCTGCCGATTTAGGCCCCATGCGTTCAAGTTTTTCCAGCTGTTCGACTCTTAATTGATAGAGACCTGCAGGGTTATGTACAAGGTCGAGATCAACCAACATCTCGATCAACTTATCACCTAAGCCATCAATATCCATCGCTTTACGGGAGGCAAAATGCTTTAACGCCTCCTTCCGCTGTGCTGCGCAGTAAAGTCCACCGGTACAACGCGCCACCGCCTCACCTTCAAGGCGTTCAACATCAGAGTCACAAACAGGGCATGTTAGTGGTGCAACAACCGGCGTAGCGGCATCAGGTCGCCTCTCAATGATGACACGCACCACTTGAGGGATAACATCGCCTGCACGTCGAATAACGACACTGTCGCCTACACGCACATCCAAACGCTCGACTTCATCCATATTGTGCAAGGTCGCATTAGACACCGTTACACCACCGACAAAAACCGGTTCAAGACGTGCCACAGGCGTCACCGCACCCGTTCGACCGACCTGAAACTCAATCGCTCTAACGACGGTCATCTCTTCTTGGGCCGGAAACTTATGGGCTATCGCCCAACGAGGCGCGCGAGAGACAAAGCCTAAGGTTTTCTGTAATGCTAAGTTATTAACTTTAAAAACGACGCCATCTATCTCATAAGGCAGCGTGTCGCGCAACGCCGCTACCCGCGTGTAGTAATCTAGACATCCCTGAACACCACTCACCTCTTCAAGCAGTGGGTTCAATTTAAACCCCCAGTTTTTTAACTGCCGTAAAATAGCAGCATGACCATCGGCAAGTTCCCCCCCTTCAACAACCCCTACACTGTAACTACACATCTCTAAAGGACGAGAGGCGGTTACTTTGGGGTCCAGCTGACGTAAGCTTCCCGCGGCTGCGTTGCGAGGGTTCACAAAAGGTTTCTCTCCCCGCTGCTCAGCTCGCTTATTGAGCGCATTAAAGCCGGCTTTCGGCATGTATATTTCACCACGCACCTCTAACCGCGCTGGGTAGTCACTGCCTGAAAGCTTGAGAGGAATCGTAGGGATGGTTCGAACATTGAGCGTGATATCTTCGCCCGTTGAACCATCACCACGCGTTAAGCCCCGAATAAGCACGCCGTTCTCATAAAGTAAGCTGATAGCAATACCATCCAACTTCGGCTCACAGGCGTAACCGATCTCAGTATCCGCGGGATACGCTAACCGATCAACAATACGACGATTAAACTCCTGCATATCCTCAGCGTTAAATGCATTATCTAAGGACAGCATGGGTAGCTCATGCTGAACTTGCTTAAACGCGGCTAAAGGCGCACCGCCCACCCGTTGGGTAGGTGATTCAGGCGTAATCAAACTCGGATGTTCCGCTTCTAGTGATTTAAGCTGTTGAAACAGACGGTCATATTCAGCATCCGGTACTTCTGGATCATCCAGCACATAGTAACGATAGTTATGTTTATTTAGCTGCTCTCGCAACTGCTGAATCTGTTGTTCAATAGACACTATGAAAGCTCGACTTAATAAAGAAGAAAACGCGGCTTAACGGCCGCGTTTTTTAAGGTTTTTCATTTCGAAATCACGCACGCGTTGGCGGTAATGCTCCATGGTTTGGGTGCGCAAGACCGATCGGTTTTCGTCGAGCATCTCCCCGCCTAAATGCTTGGCTACGGTCTCAGCGGTTGCCAACATGCACTCAAACGCATCCATCACATCACGAGGCTCTTCCATGGACATAAAGAACATAACGGCCTTAGTCGTTAAGCTCTGAGCATCATCCGGTTCAAAGGTCCCCGGAGGTAAAGCATTAGCCATACTAAATTGAACTGCGCTCGGCCCCTCTTCATCTTCGAAGCGATGATAGATCGACATATCACCAAAGCTCATACCACAAGCATCAATGATTTTTTGTAATACCGCGCCATCAAACTGGTCAGTCGACTTAGCGATAACCGATATGATTAATACATTTTCGGGATCGGGCTCTTTTTCCAACACTTTACGCCGTGAAGGCGCATCAGTAACGGGCGCACCCACTACGGGGGCTGGCTCTAATGGAGCCTCGTCCATAACATCATGATTTTCTGCCGCAAAGCCATCATTAAATGGAGGCTCTTCAAGCCTGGTCCTTTCAACCGACGTTTCATCAAGGGCGGAGATGTTAGAGGACACGTCTTCAGCCTTAACGCGCGCCGTTGTCGATTCATTCAAACCCTCATCTAACGCAGAGCCCAATGTTAATCCGGCAAACGGGTCATATGGCGGTTCAGGTGTCTCTTCAGGAAAATCAAAAGCCAACGTTGCTTGCTCACCTGCATCGACCTCCACAGGCGTTGTTGCTTCCACCCCGGCTAAATCAAGCTCAGGGAAGGCATCAGGTGTCTGATGCTCCTCTTCGTCAAAACCAGTCTCGTCACCCATCTCTGTCATCAGTACAGTGATCGGTTTTTCGAAATCCATATCCTCTGCAGCGGGCTCGTCAGGAATCAGCGTAGGCTGCCACTCAGCAGCGCGAACTTCTGGTTCTGGTTCTGGTTCTGGTTCTGGTTCTGGTTCTGGTTCTGGTTCTGGTTCTGGTTCTGGTTCTGGTTCTGGTTCTGGTTCTGGTTCTGGTTCTGGTTCTGATTCTGGCTCTGGCTCTGGCTCTGGCTCTGGCTCTGGCTCTGGCTCTGGCTCTGGCTCTGGCTCTGGCTCAACATCTTTCATCTCTTCGACTAACGGGTCAATAACATCAAACATCTCAGATTTTGGTGCTGACTCAGTCTCTTCAATAGAGTCATGTTCATCTATAACATCTTGCGCCGTATCAACCGATGACCCAAGTGTCATATCAGAAGGCTCTTGCTCTGTCTCTACTAATGGAGGCTCTGGTTCTACAGCAGGAGCAGAAACAACCCGCGCAGGACCTAAGACTCCATCTTCAGAAAAAACGGAGGGTGCAGGTGCAGCCTGAGTATCTGGCATAGTTTCAGATGTGTCTGAAGCCATAAAGTCATTTGGCAAACTGATATCACCATCAGCCGGTGCGGAGGTAACTGTCCTCACAGGGCTGACAATTCCATCATCTAGGGATAGGTTATCGTCCCAATCATGCTTATCATGCTGCTGAAGCGTTTCAGAATGGGGTGTAAACATAGCATCTTTATCAGGTGCTAGTTCTGGGCGGTGGTCAGAGAAAAGCGGGTCGCTGTCTAGCGCAACGCGGCGCGCACCACCACCCGGCAACTCTGGATTAAAGGTTTGATTATCAACAGGGGGAGGCGCATCAACAAAGTTTTTATCAATGTTCATTTTAAGACGGTTACGCCCGCTTTGCATGCGTCGCCATCCGTCTATAATTATTAGCAGTATTAATATTACACCGCCAACAATCAGCCATTCACGCAGACCGATTTCCATGTGCCTAGTCGCGCCCCTTTCTCTTGTGATTATCGATAATCATACAACTATAAAAGAGCTGGTTTTATTCGACAACCTTATCGATCACCAACATCAAAGGTATTTTCGCCCCCCTCACCTCTACAGGCGAGATAATACCGTAGAAATCACCCTTTTGCGCTTGAGGCTGGCCCGATGAAGAAATTCGAGCAGAGACTTCAACTTGAGCGACTGACGAGAGCGTCGCTTGGGGATTCATTGCCATTGTATCATCTAACACAACCTGAGTTGGTAGATCGGATACACTCAGCTTAACCGCCGCTAATGGCATCTTACCCCCAACCTCTCTAGCAAAGACAAAAACCGCTTGTTCGGGCGCTACCTTTGCTTTTAACTCGGGACTTAGATCAACATTTAAAGCGACGGATGCAATATCTAGCTCAGGAATATCAGGCACATTCTTGCCCTGCGCAATCAGCTCATCTCGAGCCTTACGCACACCTGAACGCAGTGAGTCTGCTGTTGGACCCTCTGCATTTCTCAATGCTAACAACCAATGCTCTAAAGCGGCTTCAAAATCTTGCTTTTCATAAGCTTCGATACCTAACAACCCTAGTGCAGTAATCTCGAGAGGCTCAATCGCTAATGTTTTCTCTATCTGCGCACGCACGTCATCCGTCATTTTGCTATCTGCGGCAAAAAACAGCGCTTGCGCATACTGCCCATTAACACTGGCATATTGAGGTGCATCAACCGGCAGGATATCTAATATTCGCTTAAACCCTTCGGCCCCTTCAGCATAACGCCCTTGATTCATATATGTTGTTGATAACAGGAACCAACCTTCAGGGTTATCCGGATTCAACTGTAACTCTTTCTCAAGCTGAGCAATGGCTTGTTCAAGTGTTGGTTTTTGACCGTTAAACGGATCTTTTGGCTGATGTAAGGCGATCTCTAAATCAGCTGAACGCCCCAAAACAGAATACAAACCAATACCTGATGCGGGAATGAGCATAGCTAAAAGCGTTACCGTCACTAAGGCCTGCTTTGTCAGCTGAACACTGCCAGATACAGACCCTGAGCTTTCAACATCAGACAATAAATTTCGCTCTAATTCCGTTTTTAGTGTAACGAAATCGGTTTCATCTAAATTACCGGCCGCCTTTTCACGCTCGAGTTCAGACAAACGCTCACGAAATATCTCAATATTTTGCTGCCCACGGTCTTCTGCTGACACACTCTCAGCAACACGCTTAGCGCGCACAAAAGGAAGAAAAACAAACGCAACTGCAAGCAACGTTAAGCCCGCAATGCCAATCCATAACTCGATCATTTATGCTCACCTTTACCCAAAATATCGTTCAATCGATCCGCCTCGTCTTTATTTAGGTGAGTTTCCAAGTCATCCACTTCACTTTCGTGACGTTTACGCTTCCTAGAAACGGCTACCAACACAATAATACCGATAACCACCAAACCAAATGGGCCATACCACAATAGATACGTGGTCTCATTTACCGGCGGTTTATACAGTACAAATTCGCCATAACGAGCCACCATAAACGCTTTAATTTCAGCATCATCATTGCCAGCCTGCACCATCTTATACACTTCATTTCGAAGATCGGCAGCGATCGGGGAGTTAGAGTCTTGAAGATTTTGGTTTTGGCATTTAGGGCAACGCAACTCAAAGGTTAACGTATGGAAACGTGCGCGTGTTGCCTCATCCTTAAACTCATAAGTATCTATCGCCGCAAAAACACTAAGCGGGATAAAAACCAACATAAGCGCCACTAAATATCTCATTCTGCTGACACCTTTCCACTCTGTTTGAGCTGATCCATTACGGTTCTTAATGTTTCCCAAACACGTTGATCAACAACGCCGACATGCTTATATCTAATAATACCTTCAGCATCGATCACGTACGTCTCAGGCGCACCATAAACCCCAAGATCTAAGCCTAGGCTGCCTTTATCATCAAAGATGTTAAACGCGTATGGGTTCAGGTATTTTTTGAGCCATATATCCGCTTTTTCCCGATCATCCTTGTAATTAATACCTATAACTTTATAGCCTTCCGCCTTAATGCGGTTTAACTGTGCATGTTCCTCTTTACAGGAGGGGCACCATGTCGCCCACACATTCACTAATGCCACTTCACCTTTTAAGTCGGCCTCCGTCACTTGACGCTCAGGATCTAAAAGCGAAGGAAGCTCAAAGGCGGGCAAGGGCTTATCAAGCAACGCCGAAGGTAGCTCAGTAGGGTCTAGCGCTAGCCCTTTCCATAAAAATGCTCCCATCCCGATAAAAATGACGAGGGGAATAAATAAAATAAATCGACGCACAACAAATCTCCAACAACGTAGATACAATAGCTCGAGCTAACGATTAAACCGTCTTCACTTCACGTTTAGCTTGTTTACGGTATCGAGGGTCTGTAGCGGCTAACAAGCCACCTAACGTCATCAGCAAGCCTCCTAACCACAACCAACGGACAAAAGGTTTATGCTGAATGCGGACAGCCCATGCACCGCCATCGAGAGGCTCACCCAATGCCACATATAAATCCCGTGTTAAACCTGGGTCTATATCGGCTTCCGTCATCACATTGCCACGCGCTTTGTAGAAACGTTTTTCTGGATGCAGTGAACCGTAAGGTTCGCCATCTTTCAATACCCGAATTTGCGCTTGATCAGCCTCAAAATTGGCCCCCTCAACCACACGAATACCATCAAAAATAAATTCGTACTGTTTAAAGGTTAGAGTATCGCCCGGCGCCATCCTTAAATCACGTTCCTCGTTGTAAACCGTCACCAACGTCATACCAACAATCGTTACAGCCACACCGACATGCGCCAAAACCATCGCATAATAACTTCTAGAGAGCTTTTTCAACCCTTTAAAAGGATTAGACTTATTCGCAACTTTATTCCAAATATCTTTTATTGAAACGCACACAATCCAGAAGGCTAACACCATTCCAAGGGTGACACTCCAATCAAACTGATCACCATAGACAACAGAAAAACTCGCACCTAATACCAGGCTGAACACCATTGGAATTAATAGCTGCTTAGCAATATAGCTGCCTTTAGTTTGCCTCCAGCGTGACACGATACCTGCGCCCATCAACACCACTAAAGCGGACATTAACGGAACAAATAAAGCGTTAAAATAAGGAGGACCTACAGATATTTTCCCCTTACCTAATGCGTCAATCAGCAATGGATAGAGCGTCCCAAGCAATACCATCAGAGCAACAATAACCAATAGGATATTATTACCTAACAACAATGTTTCTCGGGAAATTAGTTCAAAACGTGATTCACTTTTGACATGTGCGGCTTTAATTGCATAAAGCAAAAGAGACCCACCAATAGTGATCGCCAACAACGCTAAGATGAAGTAACCACGTTCAGGATCAGTCGCAAACGCATGAACCGATGTCAAAACACCCGAACGTACTAAGAACGTCCCTAACAAACTTAAGGAAAAAGCAAAAATAGCTAAGAGAACGGTCCAGCTTTTAAAGACACCACGCTTTTCAGTGACGGCCAAACTATGAATAAGCGCAGTCCCCACTAACCAAGGCATGAAAGAAGCATTTTCAACGGGATCCCAAAACCACCAGCCGCCCCAGCCAAGCTCGTAGTATGCCCACCAGCTGCCTAAGGCGATACCTAACGTCAAAAAAGCCCAAGCCACAATTGTCCAAGGTCTAGACCAACGTGCCCATGCCGCATCTAAACGACCACTAAGCAACGCGGCGATAGCGAAAGCAAACGCAACTGAAAAACCCACATATCCCATATAAAGCATAGGTGGATGAATAATAAGACCAATATCTTGTAATAAAGGATTGAGGTCACCACCTTCCATAGGGAAGCGCGGTAGATGACGTTCAAATGGACTTGAGGTAACTAAGGTAAAGAGGATAAAACCAACACCAATAATCCCCATAATACCCAGTACGCGTGCAACAATATCCTGTGGTAAATTGTCACTCTTTAACGCAACCGCCCATGTCCAGCCACCAAGAATAAAGACCCACAACAATAGGGAGCCTTCATGGCCACCCCATATCGCACTAATTTTATAATACATGGGCAAGGCGGTATTTGAGTTAGTCGCAACGTACACAACCGAAAAGTCATCCGTTACAAAGGCATAACCCAAACAAATAATGCTCACTAATAAAAATGCGAACATTCCGGTAGCTAACGGCCGAGCATAGCCCATCCATAGTGTATTTTTACTATACGTTCCAGCAATAGGAACTACGGCAAGCAGCGCAGACATGCATAACGCAAGAATAAGTGCATATTGACCTAATTCAGGGATCATTTGTTATACACCTCAGCTTCAGGCTTCGGCATATTTCCACTTTTCTCTAAAGCATCCGCCACTTCAGGCGGCATATAATTTTCATCATGTTTCGCTAACACTTCTGACGCCTGAAATACATTATTAGAATCAAGCTCACCCTGCGCAACAATCCCCTGACCTTCACGAAACAGGTCTGGCAAAATGCCATCATAATGAACCGTTACCGTTTGATCGTAATCAGTAATATCAAAGGTAACATTTAAACTCTGTTGATCACGCACGACACTCCCATCGACAACCATGCCGCCGGCGCGAATACGCGTATTATGCGGCGCTTCGCCGGACGCTATCTGGGTGGGTGAATAAAATAGATTTATATTTTGACTGAGGGCAAACATGGTTAGCCCCACAGCAATACCCACACCAAATACAATAAACAAAACAATGATCAAACGTTGTTTGCGTTTAGGGTTCATGAAGATTTATTCTCCCTGCGCAGGCGACGAACAAGATCAGAAACGATTTTCTTCTTTTGTCGTGCCGGATTAACAATATTAATTACAATTACGATCAGTGCGATGGCATAACTCAGCCAGACATAGAAACCATGCCCGCCCATCGCAATAAACTCTGAAAAGCTTTCAAAACTCACTTAATTTGCCTCACTGCTTTCCGACTAACTCTTTCACCCAGCTTGCACGGCGCTCACGCACAAGAATCTCATTCCGTGTTCGCATCATTAGCGAAACAGCAAAAAAACAATAAAAACCGATAACCATCACCAACAACGGTAGCCACATCTCCGTGGCCATTGCGGGACGCTCTGTTAATTTAAAAGTGGCGGGCTGATGAAGCGTGTTCCACCAATCCACTGAGTATTTAATGATAGGGATATTCACTAATCCAACCAACGCTAAAACGGCTGCTGATTTAGCAGCCATCGCTTCATTTTCAATAGCAGAATAGAGTGCAATCACCCCCAAATAGAGAAAGAGAAGGATCAACATCGATGTTAAACGCGCATCCCATACCCACCAAGATCCCCAGGTAGGCTTGCCCCATATTGCGCCTGTCGCTAACGCTAACAGCGCCATAGTAGCGCCTATAGGTGCACAAGATTTCGCAACCATATCGGCCACTTTCATTTTCCAAATCAAGCCTATAGCGCCCGCAATTGCCATCATCATATAGCAGGATTGAGCTAAAACAGCGGACGGCACAT
>Ga0115007_10000457_pt1 | contig 26904 bp, 12 predicted proteins | sample ArcOceMetagenome_2_FD_87166 | JGI IMG/M metagenome (GOLD analysis project Ga0115007, IMG submission 87166) | Marine eukaryotic phytoplankton communities from Arctic Ocean - Arctic Ocean ARC135M Metagenome | ecosystem: Environmental > Aquatic > Marine > Oceanic | place: Arctic Ocean | collected...
TACTAGTGATAATGGAATATATAGCTGACAATCAACAGTATTATTATCAAGAAGAAAAATACCGCCAAAAAAAGATAGGAAAAGTAGCCGACTTTTATAAAATTGGGTTTACTCATACTGGACTTTGGGCTTATATGAGACATCCTAACTACTCAGCCGAACAAGCTATATGGATTGTTTTTTATTTCTTTTCCGTAATTGCTACTAATATATGGCTAAATTGGTCCATAACTGGGGCATTATTACTTGTATTACTATTTAAAGGTAGTTCCGATTTTAGTGAAGAAGAAACTGAGAAAAAATATCCACTCTATAAAAAATACATAAAAGAAGTAGGACGATTTCTTCCTTTGAAGAAAAAATTTAAAATTTAGTCATCTTAAATATTTAAAATATAATTTATGTCAAAATAAAGGAAAACATAAAATCCCTCCTGCCAAAATCTAAAACATAGCTTGTAATAATGACATTCCCGTTAATTTACAGTTATTACATATCTATTCCAACATGATTTTCTTAAAAATACGAATATTTTAATGATAGATTATACACATTAATATTTTTTAATTTAAAATAAAATCATTTAATTTGTTTCACAAATGAATAGATAGAATGATATTTTTAAAGAAGTTTTTAAAAAAAAAAATAATAAGAAAAAGAAAGAGATAATTTGATTATATTTCAAATTTAAATACTGATTTATTATTAGATTCTATTAAAATAGACAAAAAAATAGTAGCTCACGTAAAATTCTTAGAAAATCAAGCTAATGAAGAAGTAACTCCAAAGCTTAAAAGTAAGATTTTAAATAGTGAAGATTTTAAAAAAAAATTAGATAGATTTCTTGAAAATTATCGCTTCACATACCTTTATGACGAAATAATAATGGCAAATAAAATTATAAAATCTAAACTGCCTTTTAAAACCTATAGAAAGTATAATTATTTTGAAGCATACTTAAATTCAATAAAAGCTGAAATTGAAGCTGGTGAATTATCTAAAGGAGACAAAGTGATTTTTATTGGAAGTGGGCCATTACCTAGTACACTAATATTATTATACGATAAATATGGTATAGAAAGCATCGGAATTGAAATAATACCTAAAGTAGCAGAATTATCAAGAAAAGTTATTAAATCGTTACAACTTTCAGATAAAATTAAAATTGTAACAGGTGATCATTTTTCAATAAAAACCACTAAAAATATTAAACATATCATTATTGCATTAGCGGCCGAGCCTAAAGATGAAATTTTACAATGGTTAAAACCACTTCTGTCAGATGGTACTAGTATATCCTATCGTTTTTCAAAATATCCAAATTTAAAGGAAAATTTAGCATCTTTAGTTCAAAATCCAAAAAGAAAATTTAAGGAATATGATGAATATAAAACTACCAAAATAATAAATCCAGCCCCACCAACCTCAAATATCATAGCTGTAGTTAAACCAAAAAATAAAGATAAGAATACTGGAAATTTGAATTTAAAAGAAATTGATGGAATGGTAATAGTCGAATCAAAATAATGTATTTGTTGGTGATCACATAACACATAAACTATCAAACTTTTTACAACAAAAACATTTAGGAAAATGCCAAATTTTATGAATGTAACTTTTAAAAAATTATAAAAGAGAATATTCTAATATGTCTCTGTTTGTATCTGTTGCATATATATTTTCTAAACGAAAACCACAATCTTCTCCTAGAGTTTTGTATTCTTCCTTATTTCTCTCTTGACCATTTACCAAAATCATAAAATTTAAACTCATCCAATTAGAAATATTTCTAGAACCATCATCGGGTAAAACATTTTCTATAATAAGTAAGCGCTTATTTTCAATAGAAGTATTAATTCCATTTGTTGACATCATTGCTTTTCTAACATTAGCCATTATTTTTTTTGTCTTATCTTCGGGCCAGTTGTGAATTACATTCTTCATCGTATACACATCTGCGATATCAGGAACTTCTTCGAAAAAATTACCTGTCATTATATTGTTCTCATCCAGCTCAGAGTTTTCAAAAGTTGTAGAGAGATCAAAAACAGCACCTTGTAAGTTATTATTTTGTTGAAGTATTGATACTAAAAAAGAACCTTTTCCTCCACCAATATCGATAACTTTATGATAAGGTTTAAAGTTAAAAGCTTTCACAATATCAAAGTCTTCTGTTTCCCATATTTTCAACATTGCTTCATGAAAAACTTGAAGAAGCTCAGGTTTATCTTTCAAATAATCTAATGTTCCATTCTCCAATGTTGGCGAATACTCTTTCCCGTTTCCATTTTTTAAAATATTTACTAAATTACCCCAAGGAATATAGCGATAATCAGCTCCATTTAGTCGCGCTTCTGCTCTTTTAGAAAAAGGATGATCACTTCCTAATAATGCTCCCAGTTCGGTAAGTGTATATTTCTTCGTTTCTACATCAAACGTCACAAAATCTAATTCAACAACACATCTTAAAAATTGTTTCAGATAAGAAAAACTCTTTTGTTAAAAAATATGTTTTTCAATTGAGTCAAATTTCAATTCTATAGGATAAGCGATGCTAGTAACTAAATTATCTTTAACCCAAGTAATAACTTGCAGCCTTTGTAAGTGTTTAAATTTTATAATATAAAATGTTTTGTTAAATTTAATTTCTGATATTTCAAAAAAATCTTGAGGAATCGTAAAACCTGTTCTTAATGCTTTAGCAACTGCTTCTTTTGAAGCCCAATAAATATGTTTTTCTTTTAAAGATAATACTTGATTATATTTTGATAAAAAAAATGAGAGAGTAGCGTCGTTTTCAGGAACTATTTCTTCGATATCTATTCCAATAGGATGTGTATTTAATTCAGATAAAAGTGAAGCTGCATATCCCTTTGAATGGGCTATAGAAACCCAAAAATCATTAATTCCTTTTGTCGAAAATATAGGAAAACCCCAAACTCCACTAATAATATTTATCTCATTGGGCGTAAATTTTTCATTAATTAAAATAACATTATTTTTTGCAAGAATTCTACCTGCAATAAATTCATTTTGTCTACTAATTACTTTAAAGTTTTTAAGTATTTTTTTTTCTTCTAAAGAAAGATAAGATCTAAATTTTTGTATGGATTTATCGTATTTTCCTCTAGATAAAATGAGTCGATATTTTTGCCCCTTTTCATCAATAAAATTAATAAAGTAGATTTCTTTGCTATTCATTTTTATGTAATTGTTTTTAACCATTGTTCAACTACATTTGCTACTACTTTAGAGTTTTCAATATTTACCATCGTAATGTGATTTCCTGGAACTTCAATAATGGTTAAATTAGAGCAGTACTTTCTCCAACCTAAATCCTCTAACTGTACTATTGGATTCTCATCAACCATGAGGTTTTCTTTTGCTTTTAACAGTAAAACGGGTCCGCTATATAACTCGGGTGAAAATTGAGTTACAATTTCATTGTGCTTCAAAAGAATATCCAAAAATTCTTTAAAATTTTCTAGAGTAGTTTCTTCAGGTGTCAATTGAATTCTTATAAATTCATTCAATATACGCTCGTGATCAATTGTATCACTTTCAAGAATTTTTTTATCAAATTGTTGATTTGTGAAAACATAGACTTTGTGCAAGTAGGCAAACAATCGATCTTTATAAGAAACCCCTTCTTTATGGGGTTTACTTATTGCGGGTTGATCTAACAAAACTAAAGGGGGGAGGCTATTTTCAAGAGCAAATAAACACGCCATTTGATATGCAATTAATGCACCCATAGACCAACCTGCTAAAATGAGATGATCTGTAATTTGTTTTTGCTTTAAAGTTTTAAAATAATCACTTGCTAATTTTTCAACTGATATTGTGTCATTTTCTTTATAACCAGTACAATCAAACGAATAAGTATTCATTACTCGAGAAAGTGCAGTTGCAATAGGATAATAACACATGATATTCCCTCCAGCAGGATGTATCCAAATCCCTTTTTGTAGATGTTTTTTATCTACTAAAGTAACAGGATTTTCTCTTATATTCAATTGATTTATGTCCTTTCTTAATAGCCCTGCCAATTCTTTTACAGAACTATATTCGAAGAGGTTAGATATTGTTAGTTGGCTCTTAAATTTGTTATTAATTTTTGAAATTAGTTTAATCGCTAAAAGAGAATGTCCCCCAATATCAAAAAAATTATCTTCTATTGAAATGGAACTATTTGGAAATAATTCTTTGTAAAATTCTAATAGTTTTATTTCAAAAAGGTCTCTAGGTAGTATCTCAATATCCTCTTTTTCATTTAAAATAGTTACTTCTTTTAAACTGTTGTAATCAATTTTTCCATTACTAGTTAATGGGATTTTTTCTACAAAATAAAAAATTGGCACAAACATCACCGACAAATATTTTTTCACATAGGAGGCAAGAATGTTTGGTTGAATATCTTTTGAAGTTTGAATTGCTGCACCTATTTTTTTTATGTGATTCGTTTCTTCTAAAAGATACACACAAGCATTTTCAACATCAGGATGATTTTTTAAAACACTTTCTATTTCACTTAGCTCTATTCTAAAACCGTTAATTTTAATTTGCGAATCAGTCCTTCCTAAAAAGATAACTTCTCCTTCTTCATTAATAATACCTCTATCTCCAGTTCTATAAAATATTTTAGCATCTATGGTTACAAATTTTTTTTCAGTAAGTGTAAGATCATTTAAATATCCATCTGCAAGACTAGAACCGCTAATACATATTTCTCCTTCCACTCCAATGGGTACAGGGTTTAAGATTTCATCTAAAAGATATATTTTCGTGTTATTTAAAGGTTTTCCAACCGGAATACAATTCTTTATTTTATTTAGATTCAACTCGTGAGTTAGCACACAAATAGTGGTTTCTGTTGGTCCATAATGATTTTGAACTCTAAGTTCTTTTGATTTATTTTCTTTGATTATAGAAATAAGCGAATTAGACATAGTCTCTCCTGCGCAAATTAAAAGCTTAGAAGGTAAAACTTCTTTTATATTCTCTGAAAATGCCTCTAAATGAGAAGGTGCAATTTTAAGAACATCAGCTGGATTTTGTCTAAAAAAGTCACTCATTAATAGCGGATCTAATAATACTTCTTGTGATGGAAATAAAAGGGTGTCTCCATAACCTAAAGAAAGAAAAATAGCAGTATTCCCTAAATCTGCTTGAATTGCAGAGACGTGAGCAAAACTTTTTACACTAGTATCGTTGATTATACCTTTTAATGCTTTAGAATAATTAAGTAATGCACCCTGAGAAACAACAACTCCTTTTGGGTTTCCTGTGGTTCCTGAAGTGTAAATGATATAAGCTGTGTCGTTCTTTTTTAAAGAAATAGCGACATTGTTTTCTTCAAAAGAATAATTTTCCAATTCATTAGGTGAAACACAAATAATAGTATCTATTTTTTTATCAGAAAAAAGTAAGGCTGCATTGCTATCTTTTATAATGAATTGTAATTTTTCTAGAGGTATATTTGATGCTATAGGAAGATAAGTGCAGGCATTTTTAAAACATGCTAGCATACCAATGATAAATGAAACATTTCTCCCTGTTTCTAATATGACAACACTATTTTCCCTCACTCCTTTTTCTCTAAATAGTTGAGATAAAGCATTTGCTCTTTTATTTAACTCTGTATAGGTGATTTTCTGATCAGAATCAATAACCGCAGTGTTATCAGGAAATTCTTCTAAAGCTTTATTAAATAACTCTATCCACGATTGTTCAGAATGATCTATAGTTGGTCCTGATAAAATAGAAAGATCCTTTTTAGGAAATATTTTTTGTTTATAAATAAACTCCTCTGGATTTTCTATAACCGCATCTATTAGGCTTTGATAGTGCTTTACAAATCTTTCTATCTTAGAGGATGCTATTCTATTTTTTTTATAAGTTAAAACTAACTTTGAATTTTCGCCTTCAACTTCAACCCAAAAGTTGATGTCGAATTTTGAATTTCCATAGTCAATAGGAAGTATCTCATATTTTTCTTCATCATTTACCTTAGGAAAATGCTGATATGTAAAATGGGTATTAAATAAGACGTTTCCATCTAAATTTCTTTCCGGATTTATCGTTTTAATTATTTCAGTAAATGGAACCTCTTGGTGCTTCATAAACTGATTAATACTGCTGATAGATTTCTCCATTAATTGAAAAAAATTGAGTTTTACGTCAATAAGCAGCCGTATAGGGAGAGTGTTAAAAAAGAGTCCATAGGTGTCTTGAAAATATCTTGAATTTCTATTTGCAACCGGTGTCCCAATAATAATGTCTTTTTCTTGAGTATAAATACTAATTAAAGTAACAAAACATACATAGTAGAACTGAAATGGAGTATAGTTATTACTTTGACAAAAAGAGGTTATTTTTTGTAAGGTTTCTTTAGGGAAGTCATATACTAATTGCTGACCCTGAAGAGATTCTTTAGTTGAATAAAAATCTTTAGGGAATCTGGATGTAGGGGGTAAAGATGATAATTCCCTCCTCCAAAAACTTATATGTTCTTGGTAGGTTTCTGATTCCATCCAATCTTTTTCCCATTTTACAAAATCTATATATGAATATGGTTTCTCTGAATTTGTGGTTAGTTTGCTATAATCTAAATGAAGGTCATTTGACAACAATGCATTTGTCCAACCGTCAGAAATGATATGTTGTAAATTAAGTAATAATATAAATTCGTTTTTTGCTATTTTAATTAGTTTTATAGTAAATAAAGGAAGTTGTGTTAAGTTTAATGTTCTAGCGGAATGGCTTAACGCAATTTCTTCAATCAAATTATTATTATCCTCAATATTGCTAATATCTTGATAGTCTATTGATGGCTTGTATTTTGAATAAACCTGTTGATGAATTTTTCCGTTTTCTTCATGAAAAGTAGTCCTAAGAATGGCATTATTTACAACAATCTGTTGTAATGCGAACTCCAACTTTTCTAAAGAAATATCTTTATAAATTTTAACAGCAATAGGTATATTGTAAAGGGTAGTATCTTTAAATAAATGCGATAAAAACCAAATTCGTTCTTGAGCTTTAGATAAAGGATATTGCTCTTTATAATTGCGTTTCATTTTTTCAAATGTATTATTAACCCTAGCTTTTAAAGATCCATTTCTAGAAGCTAATAATTTTCGTATTTGATCAGTAGATAAGTTTTTAAGTTTGTCTTTTGAACCCATTGTTCATGTTTTTTTAATCATATTTTAAAACAAATTTACCAATATGAGTTCCTCTAGACATAACGGTCATTACTTTTTTTAATTCTGATACGTGGTAAGTTTGATAATAAATCGGTTTAATTAATTCACTTTCAAACAACTCTACAATTTCTTGTAAGGAAGATCTTAAAAGGTCAGTATCAAAAAAGAGTAAAGTGATATCTAAAAACTGAAATAAGATTCCGTTGGTAAATAATTTCATTCCAAGAGGTGTATCCTTAGCGATGTCTTTTTTATCAATATGAATAAACCTGCCAAAAGGATTTAAGAGTTTAATGCTTTCTATCATTCGATCTCCATCGAGAGTATTCATAACAATGTCCATTCCGATGTTTTTTGATTTTAAAGTTTCTGCAAACTCTAGAGACCTTGAATCGTAGATGTTTTTAATCCCATTTTTTTTTAAATACGCTCTTTTTTCTTCTGTTCCTGCAGTAGCATAAATAGAAGCTTTTTTCCAGTTTGCAATTTCAATGGAAGATAGTCCCACTCCACCAGTGGCTGTATGTATCAGTAAATTATCCGACTCCTTTAATTTGCCTAATTTAATCAACCCTAAATAGCTGGTTAAAAAAACGGTTGGTATACAGCTTGCCTCCTCAAAAGATATTTTTTTAGGCTTTAAATAAACATTAGCTGTGTCTGTATTAAAAGTTTTGATAAAATGACAATTATCTCTAAATCCTGTAAGTTCTTCAGAATGTCCGCAGTGTGACGCTATTACTTCATCACCTATTTTAAAATCAGTTACATTTTTTCCAACCTTTTCAATAATTCCAGCATAATCAGAACCCATATTTGTTGGAATTCCGGGAAATATAGGATATTTTTTGAATGCTATCATTACATCTCTAAAGTTTAAGCTAGAAGCCTTGGCTCTAATTTGAACATGATTTGGCCCCGGATCAGATACTTCTGTCTGAAGTAAACTAAAATCAAAAGGCTTATCAGAATTATTAGAGTATTGAAAATTTTTAGTGAAATCAATTTTATCTTTTACAACATTATTTTTTGATTTTTTTAATTTTGCTAATAATTCCGCCTGTTTTTCTGGAGATAAATTCTTTATTTTTTTTAAAAATTCATTCATACATTATTCATTTAAAAGTTTTTCAAGTTCTTCCTCCGAGTGTTCTCCTAATATTTTGCTAAGTACTAGTTCTGCTAATTCAGATACTCTGGGATTATTAACAAATTCATCTGTAGACAGATCTACTTCATATTCATCATTAATTCCTGAAACTGCTTGTATCGCCAGTAAAGAGTTTCCTCCTAAACTATTAAAGGAATCATCTGAGCCAATTTTATTAATTCCTAAAATGGCTGTCCAAATCATTGCAATAGCTATTTCTATTTCATTTTCTGGCTTCACATATTTTGTATCTATATCTGGTCTATCGTCTATATCTTTAATTTTTGTAATATTTTTTAATTTGTCTCTGCTTTTCTGTAGTAAAACAGAGTGTTTTATTCCATCTAAGCTAACTTGTAATTTTTTAGGATAAACCAGTACTTGTGGGATAATTGAATTGCCCAATAAAGTATTTAGTACTTGTTCTCCTTCATTTGGAAGAATATCATCTTCCAATGCATTTATAGAAAGCTCTTTTGAATCTTTTTTTATATTCTTAATATTATCTCCTCCTAACAAGGAAAATTTAATAAATGTATAATTTAATACTTCTACTAATAAATCTCCTCTGAGATTAAATAATTGGATATCAAATGAAAACTCGTTTTCATTTGGTTTTGCTTTAGAAATTCTTACATATGAATAGATTTCTTTTTCAAAAGGAGAATATAATTTAACTTCTCCGTAAGAAAGTGGTAAATAAGTAGAATTGAGATTCATATATCGAAGATGACTTGAAGTAGCTACATCAAACATCGCTGAATGTAAAAAGAAATGAGAGAAATCGTCTTGAAACTCATCAGCCAATGAAATTCTTGTAAACCATTCATTTTCAGAAAAATGAGAATTTACTTTACAATCCCAACGTTTACTATATTGTATTGTTGGTTTATTATTTCCATCGTTAATAGTTAAGACATGTCGATCATTATTTTGGTTAGGTATTTTTTCTTTTAATTTAGTGATATCTATCTTTGTTAGTTTTGTATTTTCTAAAAATACCAATTCACCAATAAAATGGTCTTTCCATTGATCTTTATGAATAGCATCATTTCCATGATCAGTACTTTTAAATGTAAATTTATAAATTTCATCAGGTAGTTTCTCACAAAACAAATAAAGATCTTTTCGTATATTTTTTGTAATCATTAAAGGCGATAAGAATGTTGCACCTCTAACAGATAGAATACCTGACAGTCCTTTTTTTTCTTTCCATCTTATTAAAATTTCTATAAAAGAGCATCCAACCATCGTAGGAATACCAGTTAATAAATGTTCTGTAAAAATCCAGTTTTTATAAGCGTTTAAATTTACTTTATAACAAGATTCCTTTTTATGCATGTGGGAGAACGATACGTCAATTGGATAATTCTCAATTGAGTGTACAATTGATGTATGTTCTGCTTGACTATTTTTCTTATTTTGTTTATCCAATCTCCAATCTGCAGCCATTCCTAAAAGCCCCCATTGACCCCAATTAATTGACCTTACAGCAGCAGTAGGATGTAACCAACCTGGTGCATTCGCGCAAGCGTCCATAAATGAATTTGCAGAAGTATAATCTATTCTTCCTATATCCCCTATAATAGCTGTAACTGATGAATATAAATGAATGAAATCAAGATCTCTATTTTTTAATAATTTTCTTAAAATAAGTGTTCCTTGTACTTTAGGATTAATAACTGGTTCAATCTTTTCTTTATTAATTAATGCAATTACACCACCGCCGGCAATTCCTGCAGAGTGCACAACTCCATTAATGGCTCCATACTTATTTTCTATATCATCAAAAGTTTGTTGCATTTTGTCAAAATCAAGAACTTCAACATCGTAATATGCCAATGTAGAACCTAAATTTTCTACCTTTAAAATTGTTTTAATTTTTTCTTTTAAAACTGAATTTGTTTTTTTATTTATTAATAATTTTTCCCAATCCCTTCTATCTGGGAACACCTTTCTACCAGTCCATATAATTTTAGCCCCTTCAACACTTTTAGCAATTAATTCAGACAATACTCTGCCTATACCACCAGAACCACCAGTTATAATATAAACCCCTCCATTTTTTAGTAAACTATTAGTGTCATTTTTAGGGATTTTTATCTGCTCAAAAATCTGAGTCCATCTATTTAGGCCCGAATATGAAATAATATTTTCATCTGTTTGAGTATTAACTTCTTTTATAATTTGAACTGATAATTTATTCTTAAAATCAGTATTAAACGAAGTGATATTAATTAATAGTGAAGATATTCCTAAATGTTCTTTAAATAGTGTCTTAACAGGACCAATTACAAGAGTTTTTTCTGGTTTTACATTACCATTACCAATTACATCAAACCCATTGTTAATTAAATAAACAATACGAACATTTTCTGTAATATTATTTGATAAGATTCCTTGTTGAAGGTATAAAAGATTATAAAAATTATTATTGAGAATATCTTCTGCATTTTCTAACAAAAGTTTATCCTTGACATCATTTTCAGAAAAAGTCCAGGAATAAATTACTTTTATAAACGTATCTTCCTCTTTTATAGATTCAAAGACATTAACATAGTCCTCTTTTTTAGTACTGTTAATTGTAAATGAAGTTCCATTCTCAAGATATTTTTCTCCTTTAATTACAGTGTAAAATTTCTTACCATTCTCTTGTAAATTCTTTACAAGAGATTTAGATAATTCACTCTCTAAAAAGATTACCCACTTTTCTGAAACTGGGATTTCTTCTTTTTTTAATTTTGGAAGAAAATCTATAGCACTAGTTTTTTTCCAACTCGGAGTATAGTACCAGTTCTCAGTAATAAATGTTTTTGGATTTTCTCCTGAAATAGTACTAGGTAATTTTGGTGAAAAATCTAATAAGTGAGGTTTTCGATTAAAAGGAAGTAATGGAAAGGGTATTTTTTGAAGGTTAGCCGAATTAAACCTTGCATCAAAATCAACAAAAACATTTTCCATCCATAATTTACCTAAGGCGTTATCCATTGAAATGACGGCATCAGTTTGATCGTTAAGTGTAGATATAACAGTATGTTTTAAATCTTTATCCAATCTTCTTTTTACTGCAGATTCTAATGATTTTCCAGGTCCGCATTCAAAAAACACATTAGATTCATTGACTAGAACTTGATCAGCGGCATCACCAAATCTAACAGGATCGAGAACATGATTTACCCAATATTCTGTACTTTGTGCTTCAATATTAGTTAAAATTTTACCAGTAACCGAACTCACAATAGGAATATTTGGTTTGTTTAGAGAGACGGTCTTAAAATAATTTCTGTAGTCTTCAAGACAAGGTTCCATCATCTTGGAGTGAAAGGCATGTGAAGTAGACAGCTTTTTGTTAAATATCTTTTCGTTTTTTAATTTTTTAGCAAACAATTCAATGTGAAATGTTTCGCCAGAAACAACAATTAGCTCTGGGCTATTAATAACTGCAATGCATAGCTCTTTAGGAAGAATTTTCAGCAAATCTTCTTCACTTAAAAGTACTGCTAACATAGACCCTTGAGGCAAATCGAAAACTAGTTTACCTCTAATCGCAACAGATTTTAACGCATCCTCTAACGACATAATTCCAGAAATGGCTGCTGCAACATACTCTCCAACACTATGTCCAATTAATTTATCGGGGTTCACTCCATAATTTTGTAGTGTCTTTGCTAAAGCATAACTAATTATAAAAATAGCCGGCTGTGTAATATAGGTTTCGTCTATTTGTTCTTTGAGTTTTTTATAATCACCATCAGATGGAAAAATAACAGTCCTAATATCAACTCCAATTACTGGCTCTAATAAGGTTGAGCAATAATCTACACATTCTTTAAATTCAGAGATATTTTGGTATAATTCCTTACCCATATTCACAAATTGATTTCCCTGACCAGGAAACATAAATACGAGTTCTTTAGTTTCTGAAGTAATTTGTTTTAATGGTGATACTTTTTCTATACTCGCTAAAAGATCTGTATAGCTTTTAAAAGGAAAGACAGCTTTATATTTCATAGGCATTCTAGCAGTTCTAGAAGTATGAGCTAGCTGACTTAAATTAATATCTGGTTGAGTTTCTAGTAATTTTTTTAAATCTTTACAATAACCATCAAAAGAAATTTTATTGTGAGCAGAAACAAACAAGGTGTCGTATTGTTCTTTTTTTTGTGTTTTATTAAGTAGCGGTGGTTCTTCTAATATAACACAAGCATTTGTTCCACCTACACCAAAAGAATTAACTAAGGCTCTTCTTGGAGTTTCATTAGTGTTTTCCCAATCTATTGTTTTGGTATTCACAAAAAATGGACTTTCACTAAAGTTAATTTCTGGATTGGGTTCTTTATAATTTAAAGATGCTGGGATTATTGCATTTTTTAAGCTTAAAGCAGTCTTTATAATACTAGCTATTCCAGAAGCAACATCTGTATGTCCTATATTTGTTTTTACAGAACCTATAGCACAATATTGTACTTCATCTGTATATTGTGAAAAAGCCTCAGAAAGAGAAGAAATCTCAATTGGATCTCCAACTGGCGTTGCTGTTCCATGAGCTTCAACCATAGAAATGCTTCGGGGGCATATTCCCGAAAACTCTAAAGCTTCAGTAATCACTTCAACTTGTCCTTTAATACTTGGAGCTGTGTACCCTGCTTTTCTATTTCCATCATTATTAATGGCTCCTCCTAAAATAACTGCATAAATATGATCATTATCATTTATAGCATCCTCTAACCTTTTTAAAGCCACTACACCACCGCCTCTGCTAAAAACTGTACCTTCTGCGTTTTTATCAAAAGTTCGGCACTTTCCGTCAGGAGATTCTAAACTACCTTTTTGATATGTATACCCGTTATTTACAGGAAGCTCAATAGTAACTCCTCCTGCTAAAATAAGGTCCGACTGGTAACTTAACAAACTGTCTATCCCCATAACAATACTAACCATAGACGTAGAACAGGCACTTTGTACATTGATACTGGGGCCTTTTAAGTTTAGTTTATAAGACACACGTGTAGTTACATAATCTTTATCATTACTGGTAATAATTTGAGTAAGATTTGCGTATTTCAATATGGATTCATCCTCTACAGTATTTATCAGTTGATATGGAGATCCTACACCGCCAAATACAGCGATTTTTTTTTCCGTATTAAAGGGGTTAATACCGCTATCTTCAAGAGCGTGCCAAGCACATTCTAAAAACAGTCGATGTTGTGGGTCTAATAATTCTGCTTCCCTAGGTGTAAAATTAAAAAATTCTGCATCAAACATCTCTGCATCTTTTACAACTCCTCTTCTTCTTACATAATTGGGATTTTTGTATTTCTTTGGAGAGACTCCTCCAGCGATTAACTCCTCTTCTGTAAAATCTGTTAAGGATTCTTTTTCTTTTACTAAATTCTCCCAAAATTCTTGACTATTATTTGCTCCTGGCATGCGACAGTCTAGACCAACAATTGCTATTTTATTTTTATTTTCTTCTAGTTTTTTCATAAGATTCTTTTTTTAATAGAGCTCTACTTCTAATTTTTTTTGCTTTATCAGAAACTATATTAGCTTTTCTTTTTCGGTATTCTTCTGCAATTGATTTAATATTTGGATATTGATATAATTCTATGAGTGAAAATTCCATAGCTAAGACATTTTCTAATCTTTCTTTTATTTTAAGAAACAAAATAGAATGTCCACCTGCATCAAAGAAATTATCAGTTAAGGAGAAATTATCATGTCCAATTACTTCAGCCCAAACTTTAAAAATAGAACCTTCTATATCGCTTTCGACTTGTTTTTTATATTGTATATTAATTTTTTTCTGTTTAAATTCCTGTAAAATTTTAAAATTTATTTTCCCATTAAGAAGCTTCGGAACTTCAGGAACTTGATGTATAAGTGAAGGAATCATATACATTGGTAATACTAAATTTAGTGTTTTTTTAAGTGCATCAATATTTATTAAACTATCAGCAACAATCAAAGCATTTAATCTTTCATCGTCTATATTTAATATGCTTTTATATACAACTACTTCTTGTATTTCTGGATACAAACAAATTTCAGTCTCTATTTCACCTAATTCAACTCGATATCCTCTGATTTTTATTTGATTATCATTTCTTCCAAGAAATTCAAAATTTCCATCCATTAACATTCTACCCATATCACCGGTTTTATATTCAATTTCTGAGGTAGTGTAATTTAAATAAGTGTTAAATACTTCTTTTGTTAGCTCCTTATTTTTCCAATAACCATCCGCTAAAATTTCGCCGCCAATATAGATATACCCGGGAACACCTCGAGGGACTAATTTCTTATTCTCGTCTAAAATATACATACTACTGTTAAAAATAGGCTTTCCAATGGGTACCGTATAATGTTTAGAATTCTCTGAACATTTGTAATGAGACATAAAAATACTAGCCTCTGTTGGACCGTAAAGATTATGTAATGTTCCTTTGAACCTTTTTGAAACTTCATTCTTTAAATTATTAGGCATCTTTTCACCTCCACAAAAAATATTTTCTAAAGACATTAAAGATGTAAGTACATTAGCATCATTAAATAATCTTAAACCAGAAGGCACAAATTGTATTATAGTTATTTGGTGTTTACTTATTATTGAAGCTATTTGTTCCGGTGATTCCATGTCCATCCTATTTTTAAGAATTAGCGTACCTCCTGATATTAGCGGAAGAAATAATTCCCAAACTGAAATATCAAAACTGATGGACGTTTTAGCCAGTATTTTAGATTCAGTACTTATACTAAATAAGTCCTTCATCCATAATAAATAATTTAAAACACCTTTATTAGGAACCATAACTCCTTTTGGTTTTCCAGTAGATCCAGATGTATATATCAAATAAAGTAAATCATTTTTTGTTGTGGTAGAAATTATTTTTTTTATCTTTTTATCTATTTTAATAATTTGATCAATAAAAATAATTTTTGTATTCTCTTTTAAAAAGTTAGCAGATTGATTAGAATTAGTTAATACATAATTGGTATTTGCGTTTTGGATAATATATTTATTACGCTTTGTTGGATAAATGGGGTCTAATGGTATGTATGGAATTGCCAACGCAGCTAGCGCTAACTTTGCTATTATCATTTCTGGGCTGTGGTCCATATAAATCACTACTGGATGATCCTTTGATAAAGATAACCCCTCAAGATATTCAACTGTAATAGCAGTTTTTTCCATCAGCTCTTTATAACTATAGACAGTGTCATAGTAATTTATAGCGGGTAAATTCTGATACTGATTACATGCTTTTTCAAATAAACTGAATAAAGTTAATTCTAAATCATAATTTACTTGTACACCTAAACTATTCTTTAAAACCACTTCTTTTTCTGAACTCCATATTTTTGGAATTACACCAATCTCTGAATTAAAATCATCTAAAATATCCTTTAAAATCTGCTTCAAAAGTCTAGTAAATTGCAAAGCAAAATCTTCATTGATTACTCTTTTGTCGTAGGTAGTTTTTAGTGTAATTGTATCTAAATTGTCAAAACATTCAAATTGTAATTCACATTTTGCATTTTTATTTTCAACTTCTTTAGTTTCAATTTTTAATTGACTAGTATCTATAGAATAATGTTCCGTTTGATGATATGCAAATAGTAGTTTAAAGGTATTTAAAGTGAACTTAATTCCTTCTTTTCTGAGGATTTTAAGCAATTCATCAAAAGATACTTGCTGATTATCTAATATTTGGATAGTATCTGATTTTATCTCATTTGTAAGCTCATCAAATGTTTTATTGCTATTAAATTTGGACCTAATGAAAAGTGTATTTGATAGATATCCGATACTATTTTGCTCTGCTTTTGATAACCTATTTGCAAAAGGCATCGCAATAAGGTATTCTTTTTGATTACCAATTTTATATAATGTTGTTGCAAACGCACTTAATAAGAGAACATTAAGTGTGATTTTTTTTTCTGAAGATAGGCGCTCTAATTTTTTTCTGAAGTCTGGATTTATATTTGTGAGGATAGTTCCAGATTCAAAACTAGTACTTTCTTTGTCTAAATAGATTTTTGGGAAACCATTTATTGATTTAACTCCTTTTAAATAACATTCCCAAAAACCAAGATTCTCTTTATAGTCTTCTGTCTTTTTATATTCATTTCTTAACAAAGTAATTTCTGAAGAAGATAATGAAGGAAAATGAAATTTCTCTTTTTTTAGTGAATTATAAAAATACGCTAGTTGCTTTATGAAATTTGGCAGAGATTCTCCGTCAAAAACAAGGTGGTTTACTACAAACCCTAAAACATATTTGTTTGTTTTAATCTTATATAGCTTGAACTTAAATAATTCATTACCAAAAACAAAAGGTATGGAGGCAAGGTCTGAAATACTATTGTCGATAAAAAACTCTTGTTCTGCAGGAACTATGTGTTCTAATGTTTGTAAAATTAATTTAAATTTCTTTTTTTCAGGAATAAAAAAAGGCTGACCACCTTCTAAAATAATTTTAGATGATAAGAGTTGGTTTTTAGAAATTATATTTTGTAAGGCATGCTCTAAACGTTCAATATTTATAGCGCCATTTAATTTTAATGAATACGCAATATTATAGGAAGTATTTCTTGGATATGCCTGTAAAAAGAAAAATAACGCTTTCTGCGGAATACTTAAGACTATCTTTTTTTGTGGTATTTTATCTAAAATAGATCTAACTGGCTCACTTAATTGAATTTTTGAAAAAGATTTTAAAACACTTTCTGGAGTGGCGTTATTAAAGAAAAATTGGAAACTGATTTTTTGAGAAAATACTTCTTCGATTTCAATAAGTAAAGAAACTACCTTTAAAGAATTTCCTCCCAATTCAAAGAAATTATCTTGCAGTCCTATCCCTTGGAAGTTTAATATTTTTTCAAATAAGCCGAGTATTATTTCTTCGTTATTATTTGATGTCTGTATTTGCTTATTAGGTAGATTTGGTCTTGAAAATTGAATCTCTGGTAGTTGGTTTCTGTCAATTTTACCATTGGCTAATGTTGGAAACTCATCAACAAAAACCCATTTTTCAGGTACTGCTGCGCTCGGTAAATATTTAAGTAAATAGGTTCTTAATTCCTTTATATTTGCTTGTCTTGATTGCTCATTTTTCAGATAAGCAACAATTCTTTTTTCTAGAAAAAGAACAATACTTTTTGAGACTAAAGAATGTCTAGATAATATATTCTCAATCTCTCCAATCTCAACTCTTTGCCCGTTGATTTTAATTTGCTGGTCTTTTCTTCCAGAAAATTTATATTCATTTTCTTTAATTTTATAAACAAAATCTCCTGTGTTATAAACCTCTATTGCACCATTTTTTTGAGATTGATAGGTAAAGAAAGTTTTTTTAGTAAGTACTTTATTATGTAAATAACCACTAGATATTCCTGGACCAGATGCATACAAAAATCCGTATTCGCCAATAGCTGCCTCTTCATTATCCTCTCTAATAACATAAAAATTTGTTTCTGGCAACGGGCTACCAATAGAAATATCATTCTCTGATAAAACTCTTTTAAAACTTAAATTTGCTACCGCTTCAGTTGGGCCGTATAAATTCCAAATTGACATTTTTGGAAATAATTTTTGCGTGACGCTAATGAGATTTTGCGAAATATCTTCTCCAGACAAAAACAAAACTTTTGGAGGATTAAGTATATGACTATTTTTACTTTTTTTAAACCAATGTATTGCTAAAGCCCAAACAGAAGGCACACAATACAAGCCAAAGTTAGGATTTTCTGAATACCACGTAAATAATTTTTCAGGATTATTTAAATAATTTGGAACAATGTGTAGTGTTTTTCCAGCTGACAAGCACGAAAATATTTGCGAAACAGCTGCAGCAAAATTTACATCCGAAGTTAAAGGTAATTTATTATGTATTGTAGTTTTAAAAAAATCTTCTGTCCAAGAGGTGTAATAAGATAGATTTTTATGACTTATTTTCACTCCTTTAGGCTTGCCAGTTGAACCTGATGTATAAAGCACATATGCTAAATCTTCCTCAACAACTTCTATAATAATTTCTTTAATTTTCTTGCTAAAATCTAAAGTTTCAAACACTAAGCTTTCACATAATATATTTTTTAGATACTCATGTTTTTCATTATTAGAAATAATAAAATTGCTTCCTGATTCTCTTATAATGTTTTCTATTCTTTCTTTAGGAAAATTAATAGACACAGGAACGTAAGCTGCTCCAGTTTTTAATATAGCTAAAATACTAATAATAAATTCTATGCTAGGACTAAGTAACACGGTTATTAAGTCTCCTTTTTTAAGCTGTTTTTCTTGAAGGTGAGCTGCTAAAACATTTACTTTATTATCTAAATCTTGGTAAGTTATTAATTTATCCCCAGACACGATAGCATTTGCTAAAGGGTCTTTTTGTAAATTATTTAAAATTTTATTTATCAATATAATATCTAGTTTTTAGTAAAAATTATTTAATCTAGCTTTTAATAAAAGTTAGTTTAAAAAAAATCAGAAAATAAAAAGTCATTTAATTCTTCGGCATTTTGAGGTAATTCTCCTAGGTTAAAATTAATACCTACATATATTATCCATATGTCATATTTTAGCAAATTAAGAGCCTTAAGAGTTTTGAAATAATTATTAAGAGAAATTATAAGGTCAGTTTGAGTTGATTTTCCTAATTTAAATTTATCTATTTCGTCTTGATAGCTTTGTTTCATTAAGCCAGCTAGTTCTTTAGTTTGTTCAAACAAATCAATTTTTTGTTTTAATAGCACTAAATTTAACTCAACGCTTGTGGTACTTTCAAAAAGGTATTGTTGCAAAGAAGTTTTAGACAAATCGTAATTAACAACCTGTTCTAAATAAGCACCTTTTTGTGATTGATTTTTGATTGGTAAGTTATGTGTTAAAGATACTAGAACACTAGTACCTGGATTAGCATTAAAAGTAGAATCTAAATTATATACTTCATTTTCATTACTGCCAAAGCGTGAAACTCTAATGTTTAAATCTAAAACATTTCTTTTCTGATTTTTAGCATTGTTTAGTGAAATTTTATTTTCATCAACACCTAAAGCTATACTTTCATATTGTGGTGTATTTTTAATAAGGGTATCTAGTGTGAATCTTTTTTCTGTAATAAATTCAATTAATTTCTCTTTATTTGGATCTGGAACCTGATCCATAAGCTTAGGAATTGAATCAGTATTTTCATTATCATTTATGCCCAATAGAATTTTTGTCTTATAATAAACTTGTAAAACTTGTATGTTTGAAATGGTAAGTTGTTGTAATTTATTATTAAAAAAAGAATTGGCTCTATTTTTTTCTACTAATGGTATTTGATCATTATCAGCAAGTGTATAAATCTGATTTTTGTATTTTTTGGATTCATCCACGATATTTTTTTGAATCCTATATTCTTCAATCACTTTTTTTAATGAAAGATAGTTTATGAGTAATTCATTAAAGTAAGTTAATATTTCATTTGAAAATTGTGCTCCTAAGGCTTTTTGATTAATTTTTGAAATCTCAATAAAAGAATTTCCTGAATTGGTTTTTCCTAATCCTTTTAATAATGGAATTTTTATTCCAGCATATGCTCCCGAACTATTGAATAAATAATTTGGTGTATCTACTTCTGTTGTTCTTTCTAATCTAACTCCTGTATAAAAATCCACTCCAAACTTTGTAGGAACTGTAAAGTTAGTTTGTATGTACTTTGTTCCATCATTGCTTATAGTTGGATCTGCGCCTTCACCATAAACTATCTTTGTATCTAGATAAGGGTTTAAAAAACCATTTGCTCTAAGGAGTGTATAGTTTGATTTATCTAGAGATAGTCTTTCTAATTTAATGTTATAATTGTTTTCAAAACCCTTATTTAGTATTTCTTGAAAAGTTAAAACGCTATTTTGTGCTTTTAGCCCAAAATTTAATAATATTGAAATTTATATTAAAAATATATTAAAGTTATCCTTCATTGTCCTTTTTTTAACTCATTTGATTTTTTACTAAATCATAGAAAAAAGCTTTATTTTTAATTAATGTTTCAAAAGTGCCTTTTTCTATAATTTCTCCTTGTTCTAGAACAAAAATTATATCAGCATTTTTAATAGTACTCAACCTATGAGCGATAACTATTCTAGTAGATTTTAATTCATTTAGATTATCAGTTACTGTCTTTTGGGTATCATTATCTAATGCACTTGTGGCTTCGTCAAATAAGATTATTTTTGGTTTTTTTATGATCGCACGCGCAATAATGATTCGTTGCTGTTGACCACCAGATAATATTCCTCCTCCAGCGGGAAGAAAAGTATCCATTTTTTGCTCCAAATTTTCTATATCTTTATCACAGCCAGCCATTCTAGATGCTTCCCATGCTTCTTCAATAGTGTAGTTCGAAGTTCCTCTAATGTTATATAAAACCGAACCCTCCATTATTTTTCCATCTTGTAAAACAACTCCTGTTTGGTCTCTTATTGTTCGTATATCAATCTCCTTCATGTCTATCCCGTTAAATAAAATAGTTCCTTGTTCATAATCTTCAAAACCAAGTAAAACTCTAAATAAAGTAGATTTTCCTGAGCCAGAGCCACCTACTATAGCGGCAAATTCTCCTTCTTTTATTTTAAGGCTAATGTTTTTAAGAATTAGTTTCTCGGTGTCATTATACTTAAAATTAAGATTTGATATTTCAATTTCTCCAGTTAAGTTTCCAACCTCCATTTTTCCAAAATAATCTTCAGTATCAGCCTCTAATATTGGTCTAAGTAAATCCAATGCTGGCTTTATACTCAAGAGAGGAATCGTAACCATAAATGCACTTATTAATGCCCCTTGAAAACTTATATAAGCAGAATTAAAAGCGATAAAATCTCCAATGTCAAATTTAGAATTTGGAAGGGTAAATAAATCATAAATTCTTATATAAATTAATAAAGTTGCTAAAATTGGAAAACCATATGTAAATACAGAAGCGATAATTATTAGTTTTTGTTTATCAGCATAATGTTTTTTTTGTTTGGAAAAGATACTTGCCCAAATATCGAATACTTTATCTTCTGAGGCAGTCATTCTTATTTTTTGAATACCTCCAATCATCATCATTAAGACCCCAGAAATGACAGCCTGTAAGCGCATATATGCAGCAATATGTTTAAATGCTAATGCGCTAATAGTTAAGGTGAAAATAGCCACAACAAGACCTAGGCAAAGGGCAAGTATTGCGAGTTTAACATCATAATATAACATTAACATTACATAAAATACAGAAAAAATAGCAGCTATCATTGAAGACATAACGTTAGCAGATAAAATCTTTCTTATTTTTTCGATAGCTAAACTCCTTTGTGCTAAATTACCAGCATCATATTTACTAAAAAAAGGAACCTTCAGCGATAATATTCTATCCCAAACCGCAGATTGTAATTTATAACTCGATTTTCCTTCGATACGAAGTGTTGCAATTTCTCTAGCAAAATTTATTACCGCTAACATCATAACAATTGTACATAATAAACCTCCTATTTCGTACAAACTTCCATGTTGACCTGCAGGAACAATTACACTAAATATATAACCAGACATTACTGGAATAAAAAGAGATAAAACTGCTCCTAAAATCCCTAAGATAAAAAAGAAAATAATATCCTTTTTAGTAAATGCTAGTACAAATTTAAACAACGCTAATGAATTTATTTTTCCACTAGGTAAAGGGGAGAAAAAAGAATGAGCTATAGTTTCTATAGCTATAGAATTTAAGTTATTCGCAACTATATTTTTCCCAGTTTTTATGTTTTTAATAATATATTTTTTGTTTTCTCTAATTAATGCGACTGGAGTTTTGTCTTCTTTCAAGAAACCTAATAAAGGACCATGATCATAAAGCCACCATTGGTCTTCTAGTAGAATTTTTCTAGATCGAATATTCGAAGCTCTTAATATTTTTTTTAATGGACTCCATGCTTCAGAAGAACTTTTAAATGCTGCAATAAATTCTATTTTTTCAATATCACCAATAAGTTTACACGTTTTTAATAATAAAGAATCATTAGATTCATTGGTAGTATATGTGTATTTTTTATTATTATAATTAAATACACCACTTAATTTTCTATATGCATCTTCACGTGATAATTTCCTGAAAAAGTATGTAGACTTAACCTCCTCTATATAGTTGTTGGTTATATTTTTTTTAGAATTTTTCATATCTAGTGAATTTTTTATTCCCATTTAAAAACTCTGAATTATGAATTTTTTATTAAATTATAATATAATCCTTTTTTATTTTTAATTAAATCATCATGGTTTCCTTGTTGTATTACAATTCCTCTTTCTAGAACAATAATTTCATCAAAATCTTTAATTGTACTTAAACGATGTGCTATAGTTATTGTAGTACATTTCCTTTTCAAAATACTACTCATAACGAATTTTTCTGTTTCTGTATCGAGTGCAGAAGTAGCTTCATCTAAAAATAAAATAGAAGGTTTTGTTATAAGAGCTCTTGCTATTTCTAAACGTTGTCTTTGCCCTCCACTAAAGTTTTTACCGTCTGGAGTCATCTTAGAATTATAGCCTCCAACTCTCTCTGAAATAACATCATGTATTGCTGAATCTTTTGCAGATTGTATAATCTCAGAATTATCTATTGATCCATTCCACATTGTAATATTTTCCGAAAGAGTTCCACTGAAAAAAAACGTATCCTGATCTACAATAGATAAAGAGTTTCTTAAAACATCTTTGTTAATTGTATTTATAGACTTTCCATCATAATTAATTTTTCCTGACAAAGGAGTATATAGTCCTGAAATTATTTTAAGTAATGTAGATTTTCCAGAACCAGAGGCACCAACTATAGCTATTCTTTTTCCAGGATATGCAGTCAAAGAAAAATTTTGAATAAGTGGTTCACTAAATTTATTATACCCAAAAGAAATATTTTTAACTTCTAATGTGCCAGTAAGTTTTGAGTTAGCGGTTGTTATTGTTTTGATGGATTCTTTTGTTTTATCGTTACAAAATTCATCAATAGGTTCTTGAAGTGTATCTGTCAGATTATTTATGTTTCCTTTATTAAGCTGAAGTGACCCTGTAAAACTAACTAAAGATTTTACGGGAGAAGAAAAACTAGAAAGAAAACTCTGCAATGCAATAAATACCCCAACAGTAATCTCACCTTTCATAATAAGTAACCCTCCTAAAATTAAAATAACAACATTATTCATTTGTGAAATAAAATCAGGCAAGACTAAAAGTATTCTATTGGTAACTCCTAGTTTTTGGTCATCATTTATTGCATTGATTAAATGACTTGACCATAAGGCAAAAAAATCATTTTCAGAACCTGAAGCTTTTAATGTTTCTATCTGTTTAATTCCTGTAGTAGCAATACTAAATGTTGCTTGTTCTTTTTTAAATAGAGATTGATTCAGAGCTGTTCTTTTGTTTGAAAAAAAACGGAGTACAAAAATATTAAGAAGCATTATTGAAACACCAACTAAAGACAGTAACCAATTATATTTTAGCATTATAATACCATAAAAAACGAGAGTAATGCAATTTAGAATCACATTTGTTAATTGTGTAGTTAATACATATGCAATTGTGCTGTTAAGCCCAATTCTTTTAAATGTTTCTCCAGCAGAATGATTATAAAAATAATTGTAAGGAACTTTAAAAACATGGATTACAAAATTTGCAGATTCTATTAAACTAGCTTTTAATTCAATTTTAAGCATTATCCAATCCTTAAAGTAAACCAGAATACAGCCTAAAACAATAAAAATAGCAAGAATACTAAGCATTGGGTAGAACCATTGAAATTGAGAAAGTATTATTATATCATCAAAAAAAAGCTTCTTAAAGGTGGGTATTACCATGGCGGGTATTACCAAAATTATTCCAGCAATTAAAACATATAACATATCTTTAATATTTGGAATAATTCGTTTAATTAATTCCTTAGAAAAAGAACCTGTTTTTTTTATGATTTCAAAATCATTACCCGGGGTTAGTTTAAGTGACCAACCTCCATAAATATTTTTTAATTTTTGTTTTGTAATTTTCTGTGCTCCTCTTTCAGTATCGTGAATTAGGTAATCGTTTTTGTTTTCTTTGATTATTAGAATATATACTCCGGAAGTTGTTTTTATAATTATTGGAGAATCAATAGAAATATCTATGGTTTTGTTAGTGTTGTATTTTGCAATGAAACCAAAATGTGAAGCAGTTTTATATAGGTTTTCAGGTAAGATTTCATTATTACTAGCATTACAAGCAGTTTTTACAGTATTTAATTTTGGAAAAGAGCCATAATATGCCAAAACCATTGCTAAGCAAATTGCTCCTGATTCTCCAATACCAGATTCTAAAAATATAGGAGTTTTATTCATAGTTCATAGGCTTAGATAACTTTTATGTTGGCAGGCTTTTAATTAAAGAAATCATTGAAAATAGGCAATACAAAGTCAATGGGAGCCTTAACTTTTACATGCACAAAAGCCAGAGTTAATTGCCCTGGAAGTATTTTATTTGGAGGTCCTTTTTTATTTGTCCATTCAAAACCACTAAATGTGTTTGGGTCTGCATCTAATTGGACTATTACATGGTAAACTGAGCCTTTAGCCTCTATTAATTGAATCAAACTCTTATTTTCTAAAGTATTTAAAAGACCACCGTAAGTAGAAGTAAACGTATTTACATACTTAACTTTTCCTTTTAGCCATCCATGTAAGTTATGATCTACATTAAAAGGTTGAATATCTACATCCATACCTTCAGAAATCGCTTCATTTGCGTCAAAAGGTATATACAAATTCAGTACATAATCTTTTAGTTTTGTTTCATGAACATGAATTATTGCTACAACAAAATTTTCAGAAATGACATCCCCTACTTTAAAATTTAAGGATCTAATCGTTCCAGCCTTTTTTGCAGTAACTTCTGTTTGAAATTTATAATCTTTTATTAAATCGGCTAATTTCATTTCCAAAATTAGCAATTGGGTTGAAATATCATTTTCGATAATATTTAAATCAAAATTTCTTTCTTCCCTATCAAGTATAATTATATTTAGCTGTTCTTCTAAACTAATTTTTTCTGTTTTTAATGCGGAAAATTTAGTTTGAGTATCAACATATTCGGTATAAGTAATAAGACCTTTTTCAATTAATTCTTTTTCTTGAGAAATTCTTTTTTCAAAAAAAACAATGTTTTTATTAGTCTCCTTAATTTCTTCTTTTAGTCTTAATACTGCAAGCTTATCTGCTTTTTTATTGATTGAATAATTATTACTATTCCCAGAATAGGTTAGTGCTTTTTTCTGTTTTAATCGTTTAATTGAGAACTTCATTTCTTGAATGGCAAACTCTAATTCTGGTCTCTCAATTATAAGAATAACATCGCCAGGACTTACGGAATCATTTAATTCCACTTTTTTTTTAATTATAGATCCTCCATAGATTGAGCTTACTCTTTCCAAACCATCTATCGTGTCTATTTCGCCAACACCTTCAATTGTTTGAGCAATTGATCCAAATACGCTCCAAGTTACTCCAATCAATGAAACGACAATAAAAGCAATTAAAACGTATGAATAAATTGGACGAGTTATGGCAATTGTACCCAATAGGGATACATCCAAATCATTTGAATCTTCGTTTGAGCGCTCCATATTGTTGAAATTATTTACAAAAAAAAACTACTATTGTAAAGCCATTCTTTCTTCGTGCTTCTTCATAATAGCATTAAATTTATCGACTTTTCCTGGATGGATACAAATTAATTTACCATTTTCAATTCTATAATTATTAAGGTTAATACTAGTTAGCTTCTGTATTTCAGCAATTTTTTCCTTGGTTACTCCTCCTTTTAAAATACCTTTTATTTTTTTCTCAAAGCTTCTAGATGGATGGTCAATGTGGTTTTTTAAATAAGATTTTGGAATTAAATGTTTCATAAATTTAGATTTTAATGGTTTAGATTTAGTGATTTTTTTGTTATGTCATAACTCAAATATAAGTTTTTTTTGCAATCAAAAAAAACAAAATCACGTAATTAATAAATCTTAAACATTGATCTGGGTTAAGAAATATAATTATTTTTAAGAAAAAATTTAAAATCAAGTCCTTACTAAAATTAAGAAAGCCTCTCAAAACTGAAAGGCTTTCTTATGGTGCGGGCGGGGAGACTCGAACTCCCACGCCGTGAAGCACTAGATCCTAAGTCTAGCATGTCTACCAATTCCATCACGCCCGCCAAGAGAGTGCAAATATAAACAAGATTTGCAATTTACAAAGAAACTAGTTCAGAAAAATAATGCTTTTTATTACCTTAGCCATTCTTCAAAAAACTCATAAAATGAAACGAGCTTGTTGTTATTTTTATAAATCTAAGAGAATGAACAATAGCGAACAGCATTGACCAAATTATTAAATATTATAGACTCATGAAAAGCGCCAAACCATATATTCAAGAAAACAAACAACGATTTATAAACGAATTAATTGATTTACTGAAAATACCTTCTATTAGTGCGGACTCCA
>Ga0115007_10000460_pt1 | contig 26823 bp, 23 predicted proteins | sample ArcOceMetagenome_2_FD_87166 | JGI IMG/M metagenome (GOLD analysis project Ga0115007, IMG submission 87166) | Marine eukaryotic phytoplankton communities from Arctic Ocean - Arctic Ocean ARC135M Metagenome | ecosystem: Environmental > Aquatic > Marine > Oceanic | place: Arctic Ocean | collected...
CCGCGGCGAGTTTGAATTTGGCACGCGCAACACGCGCGGTCCGTGGTTACGCGAGTCCGGCGGCTCGGGACTCGGCACGGGGGGAAGACCGGGTACGGTTGGTACGGCGTTTCTTTCGCCGTGAAACGAAAAGTACTGCCCAGTACTTTGCGTGTATTCGGACTGCCAGGTACCGCTGTATTCGTTCGCATTTGGCGTAGTTCCAACCGCGCTCTCGAAACCCGACGGCGTTTTACGAATCGTCGGCGACGTACTTCTCGCCGTCGGCGAAGTGCTTCTTCTCGTCGGCGTCCCCATCTTCACCGGGGTCAACGACGCCATGGATGTCACCGGTGTTTGTCCAGAACCAACCTCCTTCGCCGATCCAAGACGCTTCACCGAACTCATCTTGCGACTCTCCTTGAACTTTGCAAGCGAGTTGGCTTTCTTTGCGCGCTCTTTTTCGTGGAATTTGGGCGACGCCGTTGGTAACGTGGTTACCCCGCGCAGCGAGTCTCGCAACTCCCTTGGGTCAACCCAGCTCGTTCTTCTCTCCACCGCGCTTTTGCTTTCCTCGCGCAGAGCAGCGGCGGCCGCATTCGCACCGCGCATCCGCGCCACCGAGTTTGCGAATCCGGGAGGCGCGCCCGCGAACGATACGGGTTGTTGTTTCGTCACATCACGCATCGTGGACCCGGTTAAGGAAACGACGGCGCGTCGCGCCGGCGCCCGGCCCTTTGAAGAATCGCGGTTCCCACGCGGTTCCCACGGTTTCCTCACCCCGGATACCATCGACTCGCTGCGCCGAAACGTAGTGTTGTCCGCGTTTTCATTACGCGTAATTTCCGACGCCTTTCCATTAAGCGTACCCGATGACGTGTCAGTTACACTCGCAGCGCTGTTTCCTGTTACCACCGCCGAACCTCGACCAGCCGCGCTCGGGTTCGTTTTCAAGTACCCGGGGAAGCGGTTGATTTTCGGCGCGAAGGTACACTCCAAAAGTTCTTTTGCCTCGATCGCCTCCCGAGACGTTCGCGGGGTTGTTCGGGGGAACAACCGCTCGCCGGTGACGGAGGAAAACGCGTACGCGCCTTCTCCTTCGTGTCGTCCGTCGTACCGCTTGGTATCCTCCTCACCATCCTCCTCCTCCTCCTCGAAGCGCGCCTGCATCGCGCGTATCGCGACGCCGGGTGAGAATACTCGACCCGATGACTTACCAGGCGTCAAGCCTATGCGGTTTGAGGACCGCGGTGCCCGCCCAATGGACGGCGCGAAAGTACACTCCGCCGCTTCCAACGCGTCCCGTCTTTCCCGCGCCGCCTCGACATTCGCATCCGCCACGGCCTTGCGTTGCGCTAAGCGCTCGGCGATATCCGTGCTGTGCGGCTTCCGTAACGGGGTCGCGGGTTTCTCCGGGGTTACGTTTCCTTTCGTCGGAGTAGTGCGCGTTGGGTGTTGATTGTCGTTCATTTCTTTATCTTCACGACGTGCACAAATGGGCGTCCGCGCGAGCGTGGTGCTCGCCGCGCCGGGGCCTGTGATTGACAAAAACGCGTCTTGCACGGCATCGACCCTTTCTTGGTTGAACTCGTGTGGCCACCATCCAAGTTTCCGTGAGTGCGCCACGCGTCCGGCGTCGAAGGCGTCGCCAAACACGTTCGCGTCAGAGTCCACGACGTTTGCGTCGTCGTCGCCGATCGTCTCACTCGACTTGACGTACCGTAACTCCTTTTCGTCCAGAGGAACCCCCAGCCGCTCCAACTGCGCCTGCGTCGCCGCGCCGATGCACCGCGCGACGAGCACCGCGGAAACGGAGGTACCGGCGTTATCACCCGCCACTGATTCGGTATCGCCGGCCCTAAGCGCGGAACACAGCCGCCACACTTTTCGCGCCTCGTCCCTTTGAGCGGCTTTGTGTTCGGGAAGCGTCGAGGGTAAAATCTTCGTCGCGCGAAGGACTCTTGAAACGGCTTCACGCGGAAGATTAGTGAGGGATGCATTGGAGTTACTTGTGGTGCCACCAGCGCCCTCGGTATCGCCAGCCAGAAGCACGCGCGCTAGCCGCATCACCGCGACTAGTCTGGACTTCACGCGTCGCGCGTGGGATTCGCCAGACCGAGCAGAGAGTTTTGTCCTGTCCGACGTGTTCCTGGCCGAGGTGTCCGCCTCCATGATCTCAGCCTCCCTCCGCTTCTCCCGAAGCTGCGCCTCGACGTGAAGCGCGCGCGCGGTGTGAAGCGCGTCGCTGGAGCGAATTGTCGGGGCGGGCGAGGTTTTTTGGTCGCTCGCGACGCTCAATTTCGTTTGTTTCGTCTGAGACGATTTCGTTGGAGACGTTTTCGACAACCGCGTGTGCCATGGCCCTTCCCGATCCACACCCAGATTCCACTTTTCCAACTCCAACCCTGGTACGTGCGGGGCGGTGAATTTAGCAGGGCCTCGTGCTTCCAATTTGTGTAAATCAACACGCGCCGACTCAAGCGCCTTTTCCTTCGCCAGCCGTTCCTTTTCCCACCGCGCGGCGGTCGTGTTCGCGAACTCGGCGGGGTCGACTTCCAAATCCACGGCTAGAAAATTCGCGCGCGCTTCGGTTTTGGAAACCTCGTGTAACCCTCGTTGCGCAAGCTCCCGCGCGAGCCACCGCTTCGTATCACGAGCCAACACGATGCCGCTGGCGCGGTCCCGGAGCGGTCGGCGCGACGTCTCAAACAATCGGTCCCCGTTGGTTTCCAACGTTTCGGGAACAAACGTACATTGCTCTTCTTCCTCCGCCAACCCCTCCGCCTCCGCCTTTTGGCGTTCCTTCGCCAGCGTCACCGCGCTAACACGCGCGCGCTGGTGTAACGAGTCCAGGTGCGTCTGGTCGGCGAATTTCTTTTCCTTTTCGTCGCCAACGCTTTTCCTCGCGTCTCGTCCGGATTCTTCGCTTTCCCTTTTCTTGGAAAACTCGCTGAAAGATCCGGGTTCGGTTAAGTGGAAGGGCTTAACCTGCGTGACCCTAGGTTTCGGGGGTGTCTTCGGGGGTTTCACCAGGGGCTCAGCCGCGCCTTCCGCTCTCGGCGGGAATCTTCCCAGCGGGAACCCTTCCAACGAAACAGGCGGTTGTTGACCCTGCGCCTGTCGTTCGGAGAGGTAACACGCAATGACGAACTCGTCGAATCGCAGGCTTCCTGTGGCGTTCGTATCCGCCAGGTTCCAGATGTGCCTTAGGGCTTCTCTTGACGCCCCGTAACTCGCGAGCAAAGGCGCGGCGTCGGACCCGGTGACCAACCTGGCGGCGCGCCCGGTACCGTCATCCCCGCGCGCGGTAAGAGCGTCGAACTCAAACCCGTACCGCTGAATTCGAACCTGACTCACGGGTTTCCACCGCGTGCCGCTGATAAGCACGCCGTCCCCGTCCCAGTGATGGTCGGAATTTCTCCCGGGGGACGCCATGACAGTCGCGTCCGCACACCGATCACGACACCCGAGGAGTCGCACCCGGCACAGCTCGCGTCGGGCACCCCGGACGCGCCGGAGGCCTATCGCCAATGCAATTGAGGGGACAGACACAAAAAGAAGTCGGACGAGAATCAGTCGACACTCAAACGACACAGAAGAACTCTGTTTTCCAGCCAAAAACCTCACCGCTTTCCCATCCCTGCCGACGTCCCCACCCCCTCCCCCACAACTCGTTCGCGCCGGCGTCGCGTCGTGGACCGATACACGACCACGCGACCGTCTCGTACCGATTTCATCTTCGATCGTTCGACCGGACACGGCTGTCACCCCCGGGATCGCACGTTTTCCAAATCCGATCGGATAGCAAATCGAAGCGCGCGTTTCGCAAAGCCACGTCGTAGTAAGCACTTTCGATCATGGCGTCGGTTTCAGCGCAAATCGTTTGTGCCACCACCACAAGAGGCACTTTCACTAAACGTACCGGCTTGCGATCTTGTTCAACACAAACAAACACCACCCTCAAGCGTGTCTCCACTAAAACCCGCGCCGCAGCTGAGCCTGATTGGAAAACCAAGCAAAGGGAGCAAGACGCTTTGATCAGCGTGGAGGAGGACGCTGTTAAGAAAAGGGTGGAGGAGCTTCTTGCGCCTATTTTAAATTCGGGAGAGGGCACCGGGGGGGACAACACCTCCCCCGCGTCCGGTGCCCCCGCGGATTTAGCGGGAAAGATTCGAGCCGCGACGAGCGCGCTGGAGTTCGGTTTGGTGGAGAGGGAAACCGAGGTGCGGCTTTTGCTGTTAGGTACGTATTGCGCGTTTCCCAAATCCCACCTCTGTTTTACCGAAGCTGGTGACTGTTGTCCATACATCGCGATATACAAGACTGACACTTTCTTTTATTTATCGTAAGCGGCGTTTTGCGGCGAGCACTTGTTGTTGCTGGGTCCGCCTGGTACCGCGAAGTCCGAACTGGGACGACGACTAAGCTCCGTCTGCGGCGACGGCGGGATTTTCTTCGAGCGCCTGTTGACTCGTTTTTCGGTTCCCGAAGAGCTGTTCGGCCCCCTCTCCATGAAAGGCTTGGAAAACGACGAGTACGTCCGGCAAATCGACGGGTACCTCCCGACCGCCACCGTGGCGTTCGTGGATGAGGTGTTCAAAGCTAACAGCGCGATTTTGAACTCCCTGCTCACGATTTTAAACGAGAGGCTGTTCGACAACGGCAACAAGCGCGTCGAGGTGCCCCTGCTGTGTCTGGTCGGCGCAAGCAACGAGCTCCCCGAATCCGAAGAGCTAGACGCACTTTACGACCGGTTTTTACTGCGGAGCTGCGTGGAGCAGGTGTCGTCGTCGTCCCTCTCCACGCTTCTTTCAATGAAAGCGGGGGAGTTGCCGGGTAAGGCGGCGGGGAGCGCGAACACGCAAAACGCGAACAACGCTTCCAACGCCATGCCTTTGAAAGTTTCAGATTTCCGAGGCGTCAAAGCCGCGGCGGAGGCTGGCGTGGAGGTTCCCCAGAGCGTCGTGGACCTGATCGTGGATCTTCGAAGGTACGTATTTCCCAACCCAAATCCCAACACTGTTTGGCCCGATTACTCTCACTGAATGCTCTACCTGACACTTTCATTTATGCATCTCAGTTACCTGCAAAACAAGTGCGAACCCCCCGTGTACGTCAGCGACCGGCGCTTGGTGAAATCCGTGGCGCTGCTGCGAGTCGCCGCGTACACCAACGGCCGAAACTCCGTTTCCGAATTCGACACCCTGCTCCTGGCGAACGTGCTGTGGCAGCGCCCGAGCGAGGCGCAGGTGGTGCGGGAGTGGATCCTGACGCGCCTGGCGCAAGACCGCGGGGTTGACCAGGTGCAGTACCTGCTAGCGGGTCTGTTCGGCCGCGCCTGTCGAGCGGACGGAAACAAAACAGACTGCGAAGCCCTAAACGCCGAGGCGGCGAGTTTGAGACAAGTGCTTTCTTCGCAAATCTCGCAACTCGCGGGGACTACGTCTGGGTCCCTGCCTGCTTTAAGGGAACACCTATGGCTATCCCCCACCGACGCCGAGCGCGCGGCGCAAACGCTGGCGCCGCTGTTCAGCAAGGTGCGGCGGGGCTTGGAAAAGCTTTTACGGGAGTGCTTAACTCTGGAAGTGGCCCTGGAACGGGCCACGGAGCCGCACGTCATGGCCCTGCTGTTGCCTGACTACTGGGCCGACTTCATCAGAAGCGGGCCCATCGAGGACGTCAAGCCGCTCGGGGTAGGCGGGAAACCGTGAGGTGTGCATTTTTTGTTTCAATAATTTATCTGTCCAAGAACAGGCAGGAGTCCTTTGTCGAAGGAGTCTCTCGGTCTCTTTTCCTCGACTCTTTGCTCTTTTAATACCCACCACACGCGCTTGCGTGCGCAAACCGCCCGTCGCCCCCCCGTGTGTCCATCCCGTCTCGACCGCGTGAACATGTCCTCGCGTTTGTTCGTCTCGCGGGTTGTTTTCACCACGACTCGTCGTGCGAAAGCTTTTTCCTCCAGTCCTCCCGTACACTCCGTGGAGACCAACACGGGCGCCGCCATCGACGACGCGTTGCACCACCACGGCAGGGAAGATATGTACTTCCGCTCCGAGGACGTGCGTCTGTTACAGGGGCTCGTGAACAAGGCGCACGCGCAGGCGCGGTCAAGGGCCGTGGACAAAGCCAGCGCGAGCTCGAGCTCCAAAGAAGCCGTGGAACGTGACCTCGAGGCGCTGGGGAACATCGTGGGGAAAGACACGCTGACAACGGAATCCGCGAAGCGGGTCGTGGCTTGGAAACGCGGGTCCTTTAACCAAGCACCGGACGAGACGACGGTTGCGTGGTGAGGCCTTGGACGGGACGAGACATAGACAAGAGACAAAAAGTGGCAATATTTTTGTCCACCCTTCCAAGAAACGCAGAATCACGTGTCCGTCGTTGATCAATCGCCGTCTTCTGCTTCGAAGCAGCTTCGTGTTCCGCGACTCGATACGCAAGAGCCTTGACGGATTTGATCGCCGTTGATGCGTTAAGGCTGTTGCGTTTGGAGTTGCGGACGATGAAAAATGCTTCAGAGCAGATCACGTGTATTGAGAATGACATACACCTGGGTACGTTTTTTGGAGTTGGAAAACGCGTCTTACGTTTTGTAATCATTAAACGCCTCGCCACGCTTCTTCGCTATCCTTTTGTCACACCTAAGGTGCCCTAAAAGGTATTAATACACGCAACACCGGCAAGTCACTCACACGGAAGGGCCGAATCCAGCCCCGAGGTGTGGATCCGTTCGCGCCGCCATGTTTGCGCTGGAAGTACTCCGGTAAGCGTCTGCCGAGATTCTCTTTTCGTTTTTTCCACCACCGCCGACGCCCCCGCGTCCGCCCGCCAAAACGCGCAGCAACAAAACAACAATCGCGCAGAACGCCATACCAAGCAACGTGCTGCCCCGTCGCCGCAGCCTGTGTTGCTCCGCGAGATCCACGTTCGCGTTAGCTAACACACGCTCCAAGGCGTGGCCCCTTGTTCGTTCCGCCAACACTCGCCGCCGCGCCCCGGGATTCCTCCTCCAGCCGTTGCAACTTTGCCGAGAACTCCTCGCCCCGCGCGTTGTGACTATTTTGCAACACACCCAACCTCACCGAAACCTCTTTTTCTCGCCCTCGCGCCTCCTGCCGTCGCTGCTCCGCCTTCCCAAGCAAGCGCCGCAAATACCCGTTACGGTCAACCTCCTCCTTGAGCTGCGCGAGCTCGTTGAGTTGCGTGTTTTTTGTCCGCGCCGCGGCGGACTCAGCGGCGCGCTCCGCTTCCGTAACGCGCGCCACAAGCGCCTCTCTTGACCACTCGTTCTCCTCCAGTTGAATTGTTAGCATCTCGCACTTCGCAACTAGGTTGCGATACGCACGGGAGTTGAGTTTTCCGTTGGTGTCACCGATTTGCTTGGCGCTCGTGTCGCGCGCGGTGTCGTCGTCTTTTAAACGCGAATCGAAAGCGTCGTCGCCTTCGTTCAAGAATCCTAAACCCTGCGACTCCATCGCCGTGCCGTATCCCGTGTCGGTTTCGTAGTCAAGCTCGGGAACGGCATCGGGCAACGGTTCCTCGGGTTTCGGTTTGGGCAACGCGAATGCTTCGGGTTCATCTGATTTTTCGATATTTTTCTCCTCCGAAAGCGGAAGCGTCGGTTCCATTTGGTTGGTGGAAGACGTCTCGTTTGGCACAACTTCCATCGCGGCTGGTTCCATCGAAGAACTTCCGGTGTAGTTAGTGGCGTCCAAATCGTACCCCAAGCCGCGCTTCACGACGGAACCGCCTTTGCGGATTGGCGATTCAGGCGCGTCAAAAGGCGCCGACGCGCCCGCCAATGCTCGCGCACCCGACGTCTCCCTCGGCGAACCTTGTACATCCCTTGGCGAACTGTTTACATCCCTTGCCTCGCCAAGACTTTGGTACTCGCTGGCTTTCCGCACCGCCGCCGCGAGCATGATCCGCCGCGCCGCCGACCGTTTCCGAGAGTCCGGAGTGTTGGTGGCTCCCTGACTCACAGGCGACTGTTGCGCCGAGAAAGGGCTCGCCGGCGATTGCAGTGCGAAAAGCGGTTTGTTTCGTTCGCTGGGCGGCGGCGTGAACATGACGTTCGTCACAGGCTCGGTCGCGCCGTGCGTTTTTTCTTTTTTACCCCGGGCGGGCGCCGCCGCCGCGAGTAACACGCGCGCCGCCGCGGACTTTCCCATCGAGACCGGCGACGGAGTCGAGTGAGCGAGTCGCGAAGGAGTCGAGTGGACGGACACGTGACCGGGTGTGCCCAAGGCGCCCTTTGTGGTAACACCAGGAGAAACCGGTGGTTTCCGTGGCGTCGCGGAAAACGACCCTGATAATTTCCGCGGCGTGTTCCCGAGACTCGCCGCCCCTGTGGGTGATTTGTAACTGTTGAACGTATCCTCCGCCTCGCCTGACTCGTCAACACGATCGGCAGCAGTGGTGGGCGATACGGGGCCCGGCACGACACCGGTGTCCCCCGATTGCCCAGCGACCCGAAACGCCGCCGCCGCCGAGTCCGATAACCAGCCCTCGGTCAACGTCCGCTCGCCGTGCGTGTTTGTGTTGTTTTTCGCCAAACCAGAGTCGCCAACCCGAAGAAGCCGTTTGCGCAGCGCGTCGCGGTCGCTGCCGCTGCCTCGCCGGGCCGCTGTTAGCGCCGCGATGAATAAAGACGCGCCGTGTGACAACGCAGGCGCTGCGCGAGTAGATGTTGTCAGTGGTTCGTACGTGCCCTCCGCGGGAGTTTCTGGGGGAGGGTTTTTTTTTTGTGTCACCGAACGCATTTCCGTCGAACGCGTTTTAGTTTCCGTCGAAACTGTTTTAGTCACTGGCGACGCGCTCGGCGGCGCAGGCAACGGTTTAAACGAATCCAGCGTCGGCGTCGACTGCGGCTCAAGTTTATGCCATGGAATACTGGCACCCGAGGTGCTGGGCATCGTCTGTATTTCTCCTATACCGAGTCTTCGCGCACAAGGGGTGGTCTCCGCGAACAGGTCGTCCCATCCCTCCTCGACGTCGCTGTCGGAGTTATCAGACAGCGTGGGATGCGCCAATTTGGTTTCAGTGGTTTCAGTGTTTTCGGTGCCAGATGCGTCGAGGCCCACATTCGTTTGGACGAAAGGTACCACGTTCGCCACCTCCTCGACCTCCCCTCCGAAATTTGCACCCCCAAAATCAGCCCTGGGTGATATACGGCCCATCATGCCGTCCAAACGTCGCTGCTTCGCCGCGAGCGCGTCCCGTCGTCGCTGCTCGAACGCGGCAGGAACCACGGCGACGGGACCTTTTTTCGGGACCGGGCTTGTGGGCAGCGAGTCGTCGTCCGGTGATGAATGTTCGGGCGAGCTCGGCACGACGCCGACGCCTCTGCCTCTTGGTGAAGCCGGGTTGGAACGCGCGTTGACGTTTTCATCCGGACTCCCACTTCCTGAACCGCTCGCCTCACCGCCGCCGCCCGCGCGGTCACAAACCCCGCGCTTACCCCGAGGCGTCGTGGTGCCAGGGTCAATTTTGTGACTCTTCCCCAATTCCAGCGGACTTGCGGGAAGGTTCAAAGCCTGCCGCGTCGGCGTGTCGAAACCCAAGTCCCACCCCTCCCCGGGTGTTTCCTCAACCGGGCCCATCACGGCACCGAGACCCACACACGAGTCTCGTCCGCCACACACCCCCGGGCGCGCGCCCTCTGCCGACTTACATGACTTCGAAGTGAATTTTGAGGAGAGAAGCAAGAGCGTTTTTGGATTTTTTTGCGAGGAGAAGACAGAGGAGGTGCTGCGAAACGATTAAAGTCGGCGACGGCGAGGCGACTTGTTACAACACCTCCCTCCCTCGCGCCTTTACGTGGTATCACGGATGGATGTTGCCTTATTGCGAGTAAAGAACTGCACATAAATAAAATAAATAAAGATATCCATCCGCGCTTCACTTGCGAGACGGCGGCTCGTGACCCGAAAAAGGTTAATAACAGATCGTGAGTCTCTGTCGAATCAGACAGGATTTTTTCGCGACTGCGCCCACTCCGTGGCCGGCGTTTCCGTTGCCGGCGGCTCGGTTTCTTCGGATTCGGGGGCGTCCTTCGGGACGATGATGCCCCTCATCTGGGAGTACACGACGCCGAAAACCGCGGACGTGGCGTTTTGTATGCCCCCCAACAAACCGATAACAACCGCCACTAACCCGGCGAAGGACGAGGCGGACATGTACGTGTACGTACACGACGTCACTTTGCAAGCCACGAAGTATTTATCGTAGTCAACCTCCAGGGATTTTCGGTCCACGAAGAGCTTGTCGATGGCGGTGTCAAGGTTGGTGTGCGTCCCCATCAGCGACGCGGCGAAGTTCTCGAGGTAATCGAAACCGGTGATTTTGTAGAGAGCCTTGGTGGGATCAAGATACTCGCGGAAAGTGTCCGCGTCGGTGACTTGCGTGAGGCGGCGTCTTGAGGACGAAACGCCCGTCCCCGCTTGACAAGTCCCGCCGTTCGTGTCGGCACAGACATCTGTTGGCGTCGCGCACCCAAAGACTTCCAGGGAAGCATCCGCGCAATCGGGATCCCACGCACCACACGCGCAGTCGCATCCATCACTCACGTTGTAGTACGACGGATCGCACGTCCACGCCAGGGGAACCGACGACGAGACGTCTGAACCGGCAAGCGTACGCATCTGCTGCATGAAATACTTGAACTCGGCGACGGTGTAAAACTCGAACAGGTTCTCCTTGAGTTCCTTTTCGTACTGGTCGCACCCCAGAGTCAGGGACGCGCGGAACTCAACCTTCGTGGTGCCATCCGCGGCGAATGGATACGTCGCGCTCGTCTTCGCAACGTTGATTTCGGAGGCGACTGTTGAAAAGTCGTACCCCCCAAACTTGGACGAGTACAGATCCACGGTTTCCGGAAGCGTATCCGTTTTAATCCACCGTTCCGACTCGTCGCACCGTCTGCGCGTGTCGTCAATAAACGCGTCTGGAGTGGTGTCTAACCAACTCGCTTCGTAATCCGCTTGTGTGGAGTCCGCGGTTAACCGCGCGTCAAGAAGCGTGAATGATTGCCGAAGTTCACGGGGGTAATCGGACATGATTTGGTTGTTCGCGCAATCCCCGCCGTCGAACAAGCACTCGGGGGACATGCAGTCTGGGTTGCAAACGCCGTTGGCGACTTTTACTTGGGTACAGCTCGGTGCCGCGGTTGACCGGACGCAGCTCACGGGGACATCACCGTCGTTGTTCAGTGCGTAATCATAGTCGGCGGGGGTATCGGGGTCGGTGTTGTCCACCACGGAGAACGACCCTTTGCAAATGAGCGGCGACGCCAAGGCGCACGAAGTAGCGAAAGTGTTGTCGGAGTTGTCCATGAGGTACCTGACTTTTTTCGTCTGCGCCTTGACCCTGGTGGTGAGCCCGCCCACGAGTCGCATGATCCGCGGCATGTTCGCCGCGGCCCACGCTTTGACTGTCTTTTTAGGAGCCGCCGCGATTAACTCGCCAACCTTGAAGTTTGACTCGAACGCCGCCGACGTTGAGTACTTGATAGCGTCCTCCTGGATAAGCGCTGTTTTGCAAAAGAAAAGTGTCAGTCTTCCCGTACGTGTATGAGGAAACAGTCGGACGGATTCGGGCCTCCACAGTGCGTTTGTGATGTATTCGTAAGAGCCGCAAGTACTGGTAAACGTTACCAGTGACAAGTACGTTACTAGTACTTAGTACTTCCTTTGGATGAAACGGCCGTGTACTCAAACAGTCACGCAGGGTAAACAGTGTTTGGATTTGGGAAAGCCCGCGCACGTACACGTGGACGACACGACGCTGTTGTTGAACTCGTCCAGGACCCAGGCGACTGTGGCTTTGCCTTGCCGGCACGCGTCTCTGACGGAGACGCAGTACCCCACGAGTTTCAGCTCTTTGCAGGATGACGTAGTAGCGTTGAGGTCCGCTTCCACCCAGTCGCACGCCCGGTTCACCGCGACGGTGGGCACCGCGAAGTCGCGAAAAGGAATGGTTTGCACGTCGCACCCGCACTTCAACGTCGGGTGCTCCACAACCTTGGCGCGGTAGTTGATGAGGCTGCCTTTCGGGTTGAACGTACCCACGACCTGGGTTTGGTACACGCTGTAGTACACGGCGAGCGCGAGCATGATGAGGAGGGTGGTGACGTACTTCCTGTACGCGGAAAAACAGAGGTGAAAAGAAACCGAGGTGAGTTTTTTTTTGGTGGGCGCCAGGTTAAAACCAGATCCACGGTTTAACCTTGATTCAGGTGCGTCGTTTGGTAGGCTCATACGCCGCGAAAGTGTTGAACGTGGCCGAAGAAAAAGACAAAAAGTTGTCGAAGAAAAGACACGTGTTGAACGCTTTCAAGATTCGCTCCCTCCTGCTTTCCCCGGGGGTTACCGAGAGGGCTTCGCCCAAAACGCACAATACCGTCACGGTGCGCCCGAGCACCTCGAGCTTGTGCGCGCTGTCCATCTCGCCAGCACTCGGGTCCACCAGCTTTCGCATTTCCTCGTAGTTGTTCGGGGCCTTGGCGGCGAGTCTTCCAAAAAAGGACTTTTTCGCAATTATTTTTTCATGCTCCTCAAACGCATTTTTTGCCCGCGCTTTCGCGGCGTCGCTTTTCGACGAAGACATGGGTCAAGTGAGTCGCAGTAGCCTTGGTCACTGGATGGGAGGGAACACGACAAGCGCGTGGTACGACGGAAGGACGTAGCGCACGCGGATAGTGCGGACCACACCGGGGGACGTTGTGTTTGTTTGAAATGGCATGTGAATCTTTTGGATGTTTGGCAATTTCCGAAGATTGCCAAAATCCGCTTTGATCTGCTTTGGTGCTTGTTATGGGTCAAGCCAGTTTCAACTTTGATAAGGCCGCCTGGGTCAAAGAAAAGCACGACGGTTTCACTTGCGAAAAAAATAACTTTGTGGCGTGCACCGTCACTACTACGCGGCAAAGACGTGCCTCCGCGCGTAGCTTTACAACCCCCTACACCTCACTACATGAACGCGACGAGAAAAAGCACGATGAGAATCCCGGTAAGTACGGCGATCATCACCATCTGCCCCTTGGTCCCCGCTTTTTTGAAAACCTGGTTCATCTTGCGCTGCGCCGCGGCGAGGCGCGAGTTCGTGCCGTCCACGTCCTGGGAGTGGAAGAAAAGGGTCAGTCGGGGCCGTGACTTGTATGAGTAATTACTCTGGACAATCGGCAAACGGTCGGGCGTACTCGGGCCTCCACAGTGCACTTGTGATGAATTTGTAACAGTTGCTAGTACTGGTAAGAGTTGCCAGTAAGGCACTCAGTAAACAGTCGCGTAGGTGCAGTGCAGTAAACAGTGCGTGGATTTGGGGCAGTAAACAGTGCGTGGATTTGGGAAAGCGCAAGGCCTGACCTGTTCCAGATCCTCCAGCATCTTCCCCTGCGTCGCGAGCTCCTCGCCTATTGTCAACCCGACCTGACCTATTCGTCGAATGCTGACTGAGATGTCCTCCAAGTCCACATCCTGACTCCGTAACATGTGCTGCTGCTGCTGGTTGTGGTCGTCCAAGTAGTGGTCGTTCTGTGTGGACTGGTCACTCGCCGAGGCACCCGCTGCGAAATGATTGGAGTTTTGGCCCCCTGCTCGTTTTTGTTTTTCAGCAGCCCCATCCACCACGCGTCGCGCGTTCCCGCGCATCGCAACCACCGCGTCTTTCGTCACCGAGGTCCACCGTTTCCTCGAGCTCAGCTCGTTCGCGTCCACCCTGAACCGTACGAAATCCCTCTCCGCCATACCAGTCGCCCGGTTCAGCTCCTCCAGCTGCCAAACAACGCTGTCGCACTCGGTGACGATTTCGTTGGCGTACCGGGCTCGTTCGCCGTTGTGTTCCGGTAACCGGTCCATGCGCTCCGTCACCGCCTTCGCCTTGTCAACGCTTAACTGAATCTCCTCCTTCACCAGGTAAAACGGGTCATTGACGTCACCCATGGCGCGCACCGCCCTGCCGCCGGGGGGCGTGCGGCGTGCGCCCGAAGCAATCGGTCACCTCATCATCACACCACGTGGTAAGTTTCAACGGAAACGCGAATCTTTCAGGGGCAAGTTTTTTGCGGTGCCCACCTGCGCGCCTGGCAGACCACGACGCGCGCGCCTCACCGTGTCTCAACGGCCCGATGCACTCCGGCGATGACCCTTCGCGTCGCGTCCGGTCCATGATCCGGGGCTTGCGGACTGTGTTGGGGTACGAGGCGTACTCCGCGTTCCGAAGAGCCGCGCGCGCGTCGCAAACCGAAGCCATCTCGGCGAAAGAGTTTTACCACTACGCGTCGAACGTGCTCCTGGCGGGCCATCCCGAGCTTCTGGATGAGGTCATCGGGACGTTTCCTGGCGATTTAGTTAAACACGAACTGGGTTTGCTACGCGCGGAGGATGTCATGACGCAAAGGGCAAGTAGTTCGTGTGGTGGCAGTGCCGGCACATCACCAAGTTACAAAGCCGAAGTGTTAGGCAACGGATTGGTAGTGCTTCGCGACGCCCTGGACGTCGACGCGCAGGCGTGGTTGGTACAGGCCGCGTTTGACGCGGGCGAGGCGAACGGAGCCACGGGCAGTAGGGGTTTCTACGAGAGAGTCACCGTGAGCAAGGCTGAGTTACGACGCGATGGATGTAACATGGGTGTGATACACAGAGATGGAGATGGTGAGGGAGAAAATAACTTGGGTATGTCACGATGGCGCGATGGCGACGACGCGACCGGCGCGACAGGAAGCGACGAAACCTCTGTGAGAGAAACCACATGCACGACTTTGCGTTTAAACCAGGGAACCCGGGGCCGGGTTATTCTGGGCATCGACAAGTTTCCCGAACGGCTCGCGGAGCTTTGTTTGGAGTGCGTCTCATTAGCGCAGAGTGCCACGAAAACAATTCCATCTATGAACCCGACCACGACTCTCGTGAACTTTTATAAAGGTAAGTATTTCCCATTTGCCCCATTTCACCTCCCTGTTTGCCCATACGATACTGACACTTTCATTTTTATCGTATCAGACAACGCGCAGTTCAAATGGCACCGTGATTCGGAGGACCCGACCATCGCGAATACGTGCCACGCTCCCCCGATTGTTTCGTTCACCGTGGGTCTGTCCTGCGACTTCGCGGTGAAAAAGGAATTCCACGACACTGACCACCGAACCATTCGCCTGAATTCAGGCGACGTGGTTTTGTTCGGGGGCGAGTCGCGAATGCTGGTGCATAGGTACGTCCCCGCATTTCCCAAATCCCTCCGACTGTTTGCCAATACAAAACTGACCTTTCTTTTTATTTATCGTAAGCGTGTTGCGGGTCGTTCCGCAAACAATGCCGACGCGGCTGCGGGGACGGATGCTGTACGGACGCCTGAACGTCACCGTGCGCGACATAGGCACCGGGGTGATTGACGAAACCCAGTTCCCCGCGTACCGGGTGTACTACAACGGGGAGTTAGCCGCGGACCAGGTTTAGGGGACACTTTTGTGCGGTTGGCGGTGTCGACGTAGCCGCCAGGGTGTTGAAGGCGAGGAACGAGTAGTGTCATAGCGAGTGTTAGCGGTGAAATTAGTACACTACCATTCTCAAGGGTATTTCTGCTCCTCCCTAGTATTTCTTGTATAGGCCGTATCATCCGCATTTATCGTTATAAGATCATACAACCTGTTACGGGAACCCACCTACCGTTTCACGAGCCCCTCTTCCTGAATAACAAACTCCAGCCCCCCCACCACGCACGCGACTTGCGCTTTGTTGCACTCCGTTTGGGACGCGTTTGGCGAATCGGGGTACACCTCGGACGTGCTCGTGTATTTAGCGCCCGTCACCGAGGCGCACAGAAAAAGGTCATCAACCGGGTACTCGATGACCCCGTCCTGTTTCACGGGTTCGCCTATTATGTGTCCGTTCACGTCGGGAGGCGCGATGTGCGTCACGAGGCGGACGGAATCGATGATGGCTTTATGGAACCGCGGTTGCGGGTTCCGGCTGTCGGCGACGCAGTAAAACCCTGAGCAGAGAAATAAAAGAAAGTGTCAGTCGTGTGGGAAAACAGTCGGCGGGATTTGGGAAATACAACACGTACCGTCGGGAATTACATCCGCCGCCGACGTCTCGCCGTCCCTCGCCGCCTTCGCGGGCCGGAACTCGGTTTCGTCGCTATCCGTGGTTTCGTGAAGGTCGATGTGCACCAGCCATTTTTGCACGCCTAGCGTCGCGAGCATGCGCATCAGCGCTGCGCTTTCATACGCAACAGGCCCACCTCCTTTTTCGCAAACCTTTTTTTTGTCGAAACTTCGGTTCGGGTCAACCGCGTCGGCGTTCCACCGCTGAACCCGCTCGTACCCCCACGGCGAGACGCAAGGGGCTACTGCTATGTTGAACGTGTTTTCGTAGTTTTCAGCAGCAGTTGCCAAAAACTCTAAGGCACCTTGCACCCCACTGGTTTCGTACCCGTGCACGCCGCCCGTTACTAACACTGACGGTTTCGTTTCGTCCCAATTTTTTGAGAAGACCACGAACAGCGGGTACCGTTCGGCATCGCTGTCGTCGTACGGCAACGCGCCGTACCTCTGAACGTCGAATTTTCCGCGCAACGCGTCGATCTTAGCAACCACCTGGTCAGCGTACGACCGGACCGGGGTTTCAACGGAGGCGCGCCATTGTTTCTTGTCCTTATCGGTCCAGGGCACGCCTGGTTGGCCGATCGGGTAGGGCATTTCAGACGCGGTGCCGGAGCGGGTGATGACGCACGCGACCCGGTGGGTGGTATTTATGCGCCTTACCGGGAGGGGTCGAACCTTAGAGAACACGCACGACGCGGAAAACGCGAGCGCGCGAGGAACGCAGGACGCGGGGGGCATCAGGAAGTGACAGGCTTGACACGGGTTTCACGGCAAGGAGCGATAGTAGGCACATCTTTTTATTCAAAGAGTCGTTGGTCGTTTCCGGGACCATTCGCCTAGAAAGGGCAGAGCCTTGGGAGCGCGGCTACGTCACCGCACGCGTTTCGCGCCTGCCTGGTCCGCGCCACGCCGCTTATTGGCCTCGCCTGGAAAGAAACCACCATGTCCCTCGACTTCAGCGAGACGTACAAAAGAACCGGCCCGCCCCCCGTTTTCTCTCCGGACGGTACGAAAATCGCAACCGCGGTGGACCACCGCCTTGTGCTTCGCGATGCGGAGACCTGCGGGGTTATTTTCATGCAGGAGTGCTTTTGTAAAATAAGCGCCATTGAGTGGAGTTCCGACAGCGACCACGTGCTGTGCGCGATGTACAAAAAGAACCAAGGCAAGGTGCAGGTTTTCAAATCGAGTGACGACGAATGGCGATGTGCGATCGACGAAGGCCCCGCCGGGTTGGTTTTTGCGAGATGGGCGCCGTGCGGCACGCGGGTGTTGACGATCTCGGAATTCAACCTGCGCGTATCAGTCTGGAGCTTGGTTGATACGTCGTGCGTGTACATTAAGCACCCCAAGTTCGATTCCGGGCGGGGTTTAGATTTCTCTCCGGACGGGCGGTTTCTTTGTGTGGTGGAGCGGAAGCAATGCGTGGATTCCATCGTCGTGATTGACTGCGGCTCTTGGACCACGGCGGCGAAGTTTCAATCGAGCGTGGATGACGTCGCCGATGCGAAGTGGAGTCCGGACAGCACAAGCATCGCGGTGGTTCCGTCACCGCACAGCGAAAGTGGTTTGTTGGTGCTGCACTCGCCCGACGGAAGGGTGTTGCGGGAGTTCAAACCGGAGGAGGATGAGACGAGTGCTTTTTCGAAGGATGGAAAAACAGCCACAGCGGCCTCCTCCTCGGGGATTACCTGCCACCGGTGGTCAAGCGGCGGGTCCTTCCTGGCCACCGGCTCACGGGACAGGAAAACACGCGTCATGAATCACGTCTCCTGGAGAGCCTTCGCCACGCTGACGCACAGCTCGCGAATCGTCGCGCCGGCCACGGTGGCGGTTTACCAAGAAACCGAAACGAAAGTGACCGGAACTTTCAAAAAAGCAAAAGAAACGGCTCGCGGCGAAAACGAAAACGAAAACCTCAACCCCGACCGCGAGTGGTACGAGGACAGCGACTCTGCAGGTGCTTCTTCTGCGAAAGACCCGGTGCGGCAAGCGCGGATTCGACAAAAAGGTCTGCTGGATGGCACGTCGGTGCCGAAGTACGTGGTGGTTGCGTTGCCCGCAACGATTGCGGTTGGTGCTTTGAAGAGTAGTAAGCACGCCTCAGAAAACTCAACGCAATCTCCTTGCGACGACGGCGTGTCGCGAATCGAGTGGTCGTTCAACGACCGGTTTCTTGCGACGCTGGACAGCACCTCCCCGAACACAGTTTACGTGTGGGACATGGTCAACATCGAGCTCACCGCGGTTTTGGTGCAGATGGAAAACGTGGTGCATTTTAAGTGGGACCCGCGGGGCAACCGGTTAGCGGCGGTGACCGGTTCCGAGCGAGGTAAGGGCCTTTTTCAATTACCACACACCGCCTCCCTGATTGCCCATACTCGTCCTTCCGAAAGGACGGTTACCTGTGCCCGTTGCCACGACTGTTTACGTATACTATCGAGTACAGTATAACCTTCCCAATCCCTCATACCAATCCCTCATACACATGGCCGAGAGACTGACACTTTCTTGTTAATCGTATCAGTGTACGTCTGGTCGCCGGACGGCGCTTCGTTCGTTCAGATTCCCCTTCCCGGGTTCACGCCCACTTCCCTGAGTTGGAACCCCAACGGCGATTCCTTCGTGCTCGGGGACAAGGGGACCTTCTGCGTGGCGTTCCTGGGGGACGCGCCGTGAGTACACTGTGTTCATTGAAAGATGATTTCATGATTGATGATAAATTACATTGAACGCGACCCTTCCACGTATTATTACGTCCACTTCGACCCTTCCACGCGTTATCACTTCCGTTTCGATTTTCGCGTGGTCAGTGTGTCTCCCGCCTTGCCGAACGGTTTGTCCTCAATCGCCAGCACCCAGGCCATCATCGCGGGAATCACGAGGTACGGGAGATAAATCAAAAACAGCTGCGCTCGCGCTTGTGTTGATGGAATGTCGGGGCTGTGCAGAATCTCCGCCAGAATCGGAATTAACGTCGTCGCGGTGTGTACTGACGTTGTTAACGAAAAGTGTCAGTCTTTGGTCGGCGAGTGTGGGTTTGTTACAGTTACCGTAGCCGTACTGTGTCAATTTACTGGCGTACTGTGTCACTTCACTAGTACGACTGCATCAAACCGAGTTTGAATTTGGGAAACACGCAACACGCACCGCCGTACACCAGCCCCGGAATCCTGATCCAGTTACGTTTCATGTAAAACGCGCGGAACCCTATGATGAAGAACGGGAGCTGGAACAGGAGCTCGCACAGGATGAACGACTTGAACCACACCGGCTGGTCGTCCATCAACGGGTCGTGGTTCGTGGAGATGTGGAACTCCAGAAGTCGTTGGGCGAATTTCGGCACCATCGATTTCGGGACAAGCGCCTGCGAATCCATCAACACCGTGGCGGGAACGTGCGTAGCGAGGAAAACCAACACGATGAATCGGAAAGTGTCGTTCATCATTTTCGAACCGCGGGGGGGTCACGCCGGGTGCAGGCCTGAAGCTTGAGGCGTGCCGTTCGAACTGCAGCAGCGACACTAGATGACACTTTTTTTTCAAGCAGGGCGACGTTTTCGAGGTCGGGCCACTCGAAAGCAGTGGTTGGCCTCGTGCGCACAACCCGGGGGCGCGCGGCGAACGCGTCACACCACGCACGCACAGGCCAGGCGCTCGTGTGCTCGCGCGTCGCGTCGCGTGGTTGGCACCAATCGTCGTGGTTCACACGTGTGTGTGTGTTGGAAAAATGGTGGTCACGCCCGGAGCCCCTTCCCGCGGCGACGACGATGCGCAAAACAAAAACGCGCCCTCCACGAACGATGGCGAAATCACGGTCTCCCCGAAAGTCGTGGACGGGGACGTCCAGGTAAGGAGAGCTCCGGCGGCTGACGGGTTTTCGGCGGCACGTATGGTACACAACCGTGTTCGCATGACTCGTATCAGCACACGCGGCATGAAACCTCCTGGACCCCTGTGGCACCATGACCAAACACACCAACGCGACGATACGGCGCATCCGTCGCGACGACACGACGCATTTTCCTCTTTTGCACTTTGTGTCCGCGTTCCTTTGTGTTCTTCCGCATCGATTCGTTTCGTACTGATCCCCCCGTCCTCAAATCGACTCCTCAAAACCCTAACCCAGATGTCCTCCTTCATGGTCTGCGGCAACGTGTTCGAGGTCCAGTCGCGGTACGCGCCTATTAAACCAATCGGGAAGGGCGCGTACGGGGTACGCGTTGGGTTTTTCCCAAATCCAGGCACCGGCTGTTTTACCTCCAACGCTGGTGACTGTTTGTCCATGCATCGCGATACACAGTACACCCACACTCACGACGGAAGAGACTGGGAACAAACACAAACACATCACTATCTCGATTCTTCGCGGAATACAGTAACACGGAAAAGACTGACCTTTCTTTTTCTTTCCCAAAAGGTGGTGTGCAGCGCGCGGGACACGAAAACCGACGCGCGCGTGGCGATTAAGAAAATAAGCAACGCCTTCGAAAACGCGGTGGACGCTAAGCGAACTTTGCGAGAAATTAAACTGTTGAGGCACCTAAAGCACGAGAACGTGATCCGAATCGCGGACGTAGTGGCGCCGCAGGGAGGCGGTTTTCGGGCTTTGAGTAGTAACCCTGGTAACGCTGTTGGAAAAAGCACGAGTACCTTCCACAACGCCTCGGCTGCGCCGACCACGTTCAACGACGTGTACGTGATGTACGAGCTGATGGATACGGACTTGCACCAAATAATCCGGTCGAACCAGCCCCTTTCCGATGACCACTGCCAGTACTTCGTGTACCAGCTGTTACGAGGGTTGAAGTACATCCACAGCGCGAACGTGCTGCACCGGGACTTGAAGCCGAGCAATCTTCTCCTAAACGCGAATTGCGATTTGAAGATTTGCGACTTTGGGTTGGCGCGGGTGAACTCCGGGAAAAACGCGTCGTCCGTGGGCGACGCGCATGACATGAGTGACGGCCAGCAACCCACCACGAACGTGAGCAATTTCATGACCGAATACGTCGTCACGCGGTGGTACCGCGCACCCGAGTTGTTGCTGTCGTGCGCCGAGTACACCAGCGCCATCGACGTGTGGTCGGTGGGGTGTATTTTCGCCGAGTTGCTGGGAAGGTTCGTGTTGGGCCTTTCCCAAATCCGACACACCTACGTTTCAAGCCCCGTTCGTGACTATTTACTGTTTACTACATACATCACAAGCAGACTGTATGCTCATACAAGTCACGAACATGGCCCGAAAGACTGACAGTTTCTATTATTTATCTCATAGAAAGCCGTTATTTCCGGGGAAAGACTACGTGCATCAGCTCAACCTGATTGCGCGCACAATAGGCACGCCGACGCCGGAGGAGATGAAGTTCGTGAGCAGCGACAAGGCGAGGAAGTACATCAACTCTTTGCCTAAATTTGAAAGAGTCGATTTCGGCAAGTTATACCCAGAAGCCCTGCCTTCGGCGGTTGATTTGATCGACAAGATGTGTCAGTTTGACCCTGCGAAACGCATCACGGTGGAGCAGGCGCTGGCGCACCCGTACCTCGCGACGCTGCACGACGAGACCGATGAACCGTGCGCGAGCAGCGCGTTTGCGTTTGATTTCGAGGGACACGCGCTTTCCGAGGGGCGAGTGCGGGACCTCGTGTTCCAGGAACTCTGCGGGTTCCACACGGAAATACGGGAAGAGGAACGGCGAATGGAAGCCGCGGAGGGGGGGGGGTTGGAGGGGATGGTCATTTAGAAGGTGGTATCGACTTCTTTAGCTCTTTGTTGAAGAAAAAAAAGAAGAAGAAATTTATAAGGTGGTATCGCGAGACTCGGGCCGCGACCGGTACGGGACGCGGGTATTTTTTCTATCAATCCGATCTATCAATGCTAGGTTACTACACATCCGCACCGCTCTTGTTACGAACACACACCACACCCCCGGTCCATCACGCGTTGTTTCCCTTCGGTTGCATCTCCTCTCCTCCTTTTGAGGTACTGGAATTCATGTTACTGGAATTCAGGGCACCACTCATCTGTTCCCTCTCTTGAATTTTCGCGTAGTTGTAGTACATCACGGCGAGGAACGCCAGGAAGTACCCGGCGAGTTGTACCCCCGAAATAGGCGCGTCAAACAGCACTGAACTAATAAAGATCAAGATCCAATCCTTTATGACCCCCGCGACGTTCATGGTTAGCGCTGACGTTTTACCGATCAGTAGGTAGATGGAAACGTTCAGCGCGAAGGCCAGCGTGGCGTTGCTTAGGAATATAAACGGGTTGACGTTCACGTCATCCGCGCTTAGTAGCTTCGGGAGCTCCAGAAACACAAACGGCACGGTGAGAAACGCAAAGCACACCGGTGATACGTAGTAAAGCGTAGTGACGCTGTTCAGCTTGATATCGCAAGACGTGAGTAGCAGTTGTATGGACACCACTCGGACCGCTTCCGAAACTAGGCTCGCCATGAGTAGCGAAAACCCGAAGGCGTTGAAGTTGATTTCGCCGAAACTCGCTATCGCCACGCCGAGCGCTATTGTTAGCATGTTAGCCATGGTTTTGCGGTTAAACACCTCCACTTTGAACACAACACCCACGCAATACACCACCGCGGGCATCAACGCCTTTACCATCTGAATAAACGCCACGGACAAATACACGTACGCGCTGTTTCCCATCCAAAGCACTATCGCGAAGAGAAACCCGATGGGGACGATCTTGTTTATGTACGTGTCCCTTGTCATGTTGACGCTTTTCACGACTTTCAAAACCCGGACTAAAACGAAAGCAAGCACGCTACAGAAGAACATGTGGAACATCGTGAGCGTCACCGGAAATGGGAACCCGAACCCGGTGAGGATCCACTTGTTGTACAGGATCACGCCGGCGGAGAGGGTGATCCACAGACCGACGTACAAACAAACCGAGGTCGCTTCCTCGAGAAGACCCATGGTGAGAGGACACGACTGTTGGCAAACACGACACAAAATACGCTAACCGCACCGCACCCTCCCGAAGATGAAACAACTCGCGAGTAACACGTTTCACGTAGTGTTTCACTCCGGCCGCAAAGGGTGCGCGTCCCCAGTTGTGAGGCGATTGTCGCATTTGTCGGCACGCGGCCTCCGACTGGCAGAAACTTTTTTGGAACGTCAATTTATGCACCGCCATGGGGCGCTTGGCATCACTTCCCGTCGGCGCGTTCGTGATGGCGTTTCGCGCGGGCGCCGTGTTGCGTTTGGCGGCGAGGGTGCCGGGCATCAAGTTCCCGACCAGGCGGTTACCGGACGGCACGAGGGTGTCTGATTTGCCCGCGGGTACGTGGACCGCGAGTGATGCACGCGAAATATCTCCTTCAACGAATTCGCAAATAACAACGTCACGTTGCTCACCCATCCTGTTCCCATATCCGTACTGTCAACCCAACAGCCGATGCGAAGGCTTTCGTGGAACAGGCCACGGCGACGGTCGCGACGAGTACCAGTACCGGGACACAAAAAAAAAGCACCCCCGGGTTCGCCATGGCAAGGCCGCGACCTTCACCGATTCCGTTTCCACGACCAGATCCCCCCCGAAAAACGATGAGCGTCTTGGAGATGCAGGTTGTCGAGTTGGGCGGGGCGGATCCGTGACCGGTTTGTACCGGTGTACTGGAGCGTAGACATCGTTCGCAATGCTTGTTGACATCAGAGTAGTATTAACATATCTTACCCTCATTCGCTCCCCTCGGTGCGCGCAAATCGCTCCGCTTGCCAAACGCAACTGCTCATCAGTCACAAACAGAAATGGTTTCCACATCTTTTTTCGGCATCTCGTTCCATTGGTCGTCGCACCTTCCGGCTTTTCGTGCCCCCCCTACGTGACGATGTCTTCACACGTCGCTCCACGTTGCGTCTCGCAGAAGCACGTGCCTTTGGTTTCGTGTCCCGGCGGCCAAAACCGAAACTCGTGTTCGTCTCGTTCCAAAGCCAGGTGCCGACGTGGCATCCAGCATGCGTCGTCCTCTTCGTCACACACCACGAACGAGACGACGACGGAGCGCGTGTTGACCTTGGCCGAGCGCAAACAGCTTTTGATTCGGCTGTGCGCGAACACTGACCGGGGCAAAAGCGCCTCGGTCGAAACCGCGGCGGCTATTGAGGCGCAGGTTCGGGCGATTGAGGAGTTGAACGCCACCACCGATCCCGCGGTGTCGCCGAAAATCAGCGGCCAGTGGAGTTTAATCTACACCGGCGCGTCCGCCGACGCGGCGGCGAGGCGCGCGGAAAAAGAAGGCACGATCGGCTCGGCCATCACGGAAGTCACGGGAAGCTCCGGGAACGTAGCAGGCAGAGGTGCTTCAAAGGACAAATCAGGCACCGTAACAGCAAGAAGTACTGGCAACGCGCGGCTGGCGAGTTATTTACAAGGCGGCGACGGTGTCGGCGGCGACGACGAAGACGTAAAAAAACCGCTCGGCCGAACCATCGGGACGCTGAACAAAAAAGGAGTCCTTGAAAACTTGGGGAACTACCAGGATATCTACTTGGACGAGGGAATGGTGGAGAATAGAGCTGAGCTGAAACTTCTGGGTGTCCCGGTGGAGATAAAAATCGAAGCCAGTTGCGTTCCCGTGGACGCGGAGACTACGGCCGAAAAGGTTCGCCTCGCCGTGGCGTTCAAGCGCGTCGCGTTGACGTTTGGAAAGCTGCCTTCGTTGAAAATTCCCCTGGACTGGATCAACAATGGAACCGGGCCGCAAGGGTGGCTGGACACCACGTTTCTGGACGACGACATGCGTCTTGGACGGGGGGACAAGGGAAGCACGTTCGTGACGGTCAGGAGGGGATAGGGAGGATTAGGTGTGGTAATACATTCGTTTCAATTTACACAAACACGTCATCCTCGGCTTCCCTTTTTGTACCCGTCGTTCGCGCCGCTGTCCATCACCGTGATCGCCACTGCGCTGGCGTTGTTGACGTGTTGCTGCAATTTAACGGCGAAAATAGCATCCATCTTCGCTTTCCGTTTCTTTTTACGCGTCTCCGCTTGCGAGACGCGGCGGTCGGTTCCGTTTTCGTACGCCTGATGCAGCGCTTTACTGTGAATGTCAACGAAAAGTGTCAGTCCTTTGTTGGGCGATGTATGGACAAACAGTCACCAGCTGAGAGATAAAACAGGGAGGCAGGATTTGGGAAATACAAGACGTACTTGACAAATCCAGATGACTGGTCCCCCGCGTCGGGCAGCTTCCCAGTCATGTCTTCCAGCGAAAAAGCGCCGTGTGCCACGAGCTGTGTGATTCCGTCTTCGTATCGCAGGTCACCATCGAGGTCGTTTCTATACGCATCGCACGCGTAGTGTAAACTGGTCCTTCCTTTGATGTCCTCCGCGTTCGGGTCACCGCCCAGCTCAATAAGAAGCCTTGTTACGTCCACCAAACCGAAACTCGCGGACCAGTGTAACGGGCTTCGCCACGTTCCTTTGTCCTCCGCGTTCACCGCGACAAACCGTGCGTCCGTGTCTCCCGCGGCCTCCACCGCGGCGCGAACCGCGTCGAGGTCGCCCGACTCCACCGCACGCACCAACACGGACTTCACCGGCTCCGGCTCGTCCGACATGAAAAGTGACTAGATTTGGCTCGCGCTCGAGATTTTACGGCGCCCGTTTGGACGACGAAATTGGTAAAGGCCCTCCTCCGCCAGTGCCTTGGCACGCCACTGTTGAGGCGCGCGGTTTCTCGCGGCGAGACGCGCGGGCGTACCTTCCCGAAGGCGGCGGTGCGTGCGGCGGCGCTTCCAAAGCGCCTCGTCCTTCCCGGGTGCCGCCGCCTTGACTCGTCACCGGAACGAAGAAAACGAAAAGTGGAAATCGAAGTGGGTCATCAGATCCGCGGCGCCCCACCTGGACTGGTAACCAGTCGCCATGTCATCAAAGGCTGACTACTTGAAGCGGTACCTGTCCGGGGACACGGATACGGGCGATTTAACCGGTGCTGCTGGTGTGGAGACGAAGAAACGCAGGAGGAAGAAAACCGGAGCTGCTCTTGAGGAGGATGGCGGGGTGAAAAAGATCAAAAACATCGGCGCCGGCGTTCGGATCCACGATACGGACGTGGACGACTGGAAACGCGGGGGTGAGAAAGTGCTCGAGGGTTTGGATGACGCAGTGGTGGTGGACGCATCCGAAATAGAGCAACGGGAAGAAAAAAGAAGAACCTACCTCGGCATCAAGGAAGACGGAAGCGGCTGGGCGGTGGCGACTGATGGTTCCGCGAATGCGAACGGTAACGCAAACGCCGCCGCCGCCGCCGCCGCCGACGACGACGATGACGACGCGGACAACGGCTCCCTCGTCTCCCGGCATCTCCCCCGCGAGCTCGCGTCGCTGGACGAGGACGGCGAGACCCTGGATCCTTTGACGCCGGGCGCCGAGTCGCCTCCTCCTCGGGGCGAAGAGGAGAAAGGGGGCGAAGACGAAGCAGAAGAAAAAGTAGCCAACGAGGACGATGCGGAGGCAGCGGCCGTGGAGGACGCAATGGAGGAGGCCGAGGGCGCCGCGGACGACGATGCAGCGGCGGCGGAGGCCCAAGCCGCGGCGTCGACGCGTGACGGCGCGGGCATGGATGAAGAAGAAGAGGGGGACCAGCTCTTCCACGCGGACTTCGGCGTCGTCATGTCGTGGCGACTGGTGGAAGGCCGGGGCGGCGGGCTGGGCGGGGTCGACCCGCACGCCCCGTTCGACAAGGGCTCAAAGGCGTTCGCAGACCTCACGAC
>Ga0115007_10000462_pt1 | contig 26799 bp, 28 predicted proteins | sample ArcOceMetagenome_2_FD_87166 | JGI IMG/M metagenome (GOLD analysis project Ga0115007, IMG submission 87166) | Marine eukaryotic phytoplankton communities from Arctic Ocean - Arctic Ocean ARC135M Metagenome | ecosystem: Environmental > Aquatic > Marine > Oceanic | place: Arctic Ocean | collected...
CTTGACGAAACAGTTGCGTTCGCGTTTACAGCTAATAGCCTTCCAATAGGTTGACGTAAACGGGAGTATCAAAGGGTAGCACACGGCCTCCCAAAACTTGACACTTTCCCGGGGATTGCCGTCGGTGTCCAGAGTGCCGTACTCCAGCCAACGATTTTTGTCACATAAACTCGAAGTGAACATGAACGCTCCGCACGGCAGTTCCGTGCTTAACCAGCGAAGGCCCAAGACCCGATATAAAATAGGTTTGGCGTTCTCTTCGTTCTGGTTCTTCTTTTCAATCTCCGTCAACTTTTTCTTGCTTGACGAAAAGGCGAGCATGAAGAACGGTATGATGGCGGCGACGAACGGGAAATCAATCGCGGTTTCGTATCGCTCGTCCGGTTTGGTGATCAACGATGCAATCTGCGACAAAACCTTTCCGCCCCAGAGAATCATCGTGAACGAAAAAATTGTGATCGTTCCGATGTACACGGAGTTCAAACGCTCACAAAAAGTGGTCGTTTGCGTCATGCTGTCCTCGGCGTACTCGGTGGTAGAGCCAGACTTGTACTTAACGGCGTCCGATTTCTTGAAATTTTGCATGTTAACCTGGTAATACCCGGCGGTTCCGTTCACCTTAAAAACCCTAGACCCTCCCGATAGGATGTAAGATTCGTCGTCAAACGCCCCGGTTTCGAAGCTGGGAGCTATTTGACTGTCCCACCATACAGTTACCGGGTCGTTCGAGTCACCGATGAAGGAATTCGCCGCCGCATTCACGTCGTAGAAGTTCATGAACTTCACGCACAATTGAGTGTCTTGCTTGTAATCAGCGCGCGTCGTAGTTCCACTGACACTTTCCCCAGTAGTTCAACGTACTGAACGGGTTGTCGGCGGGGCCACACATTTGGCTCCGCACGAAGTTCCCGTCGATGTCATAGACTGGAAATCCGGGACGACCCGCATACAATTGCATGTTCACTTTAGGTACCGGGTCCGTAGTCGTCACCTCCCCGACCTGACCTGGTTCAAAGGCCAAATCTCCGGACGGTGTGAGGCGCCAAATGTTATTGTACGCGCTGCCGCGAGAATCCGTGTTCAAGATCCAAGGCTTCATGTCATTTTGAAGAGGAACGATCCAGAGAATATCAGAAACGACATCGGCTGTGTTTAGGCAGGTTGTGATAAAAAGTCAATCACCGCGGCGTCGTTCGGCGTCATTCTGACGAGGAAAAACAAAAACGTAGGTAATTGGATGGATGGAAGGATTTCGGCATCGCACCTGACTCTTCGAAGCACGCGTACCCCACGACGGCGGCGAGGACGAGAGGGTATTTCAACTTGAACGCGCTGAACCGCGCTTTCGCGCGGTCCATAACACTTTCGGGTTTCTCTGAATCGCTCATGGTGGTGCGTCCTGGTCGTTAGGGTAAAAAACCGAACCGTTGTGTAGAATTCGACACGGGAAGACGTGAAGCCGGGTTCGGGAAGCGATCGCGCCGGGGTATCGGTAGCGCGGCTGTCAGGCAGTTCGCGCAAGCGGGCGGTGGCAAGGAGTATATAGCCGTGGAAGTACACGTTCGGGCGCGCTCGTGCCGTCGGGTGTGCGTCCGGCGTCTCCGTCCCATCCGAGAAACTGTCTACGCGTCGTCAACACACGCCAGTTCGGAAAGATTTTTCACTTCCTCACTTTAGTTGGCACCCGCGGGACAAGCATTTTTGCTTTCAAACCTCGGTGCGTTGGCGGCGAGATGGCGCCGAAGCGACGTCCGGCTGGGGCCAAGGCGACTGCCCAGCCGCACTCGCTGGTGACGTACGCGGTGGCCAACGGGGTAGCGCTGGAGCACGCCAAGGCTTCTCTCAACGCCTTCGCCGAGCAATGGGCACAGGTGATGGACGAAACTCCGCGCAACGCTTTGACGAAGATCAACGCCGAGGGCCTGGGCCGGGAGTACGTCGAGCACTGCGTGGCTACCAAGTCGCTGCGGGAGTATCACGTGAGTCAAAGCCAGCGAAGCCGCCAGGAGGGTGATGGATTTGGTGCGAGTGGGGACGACGCAGGGCCCGGTGGGGATGCACACGACGTCTCCGACTCCAGTCCAAAGGGGGGTGCCCAGCGACGACGAAGAAGCAGATCTGACGGAAAGGACCCACCGCCTCCCCCCCCCGACCTCGATTCCGACTCCGACGACGTCCCCATCACGCGTCGCCGGGTTTCCAAGCGCTTCGCCGTCCCCCCCTCCCCCCCAAAGGTCGTCGTACCAAACCACGAGATCTCCGAGGAGGATGACGTCTCGGAAAACATCTCGGAAGCGCGCTCGGACGAAGACGCGGTTTCAGATTCCTTCGTGGACGACGACGGCGCGGAGACGGTGGACGGGAGCGACGACGAGCGCAGCGACGACGAGCGCAGCGACGACGAGCTGGATGATGACATCAAAAAAGATGACGACAAAGATGACGATATCGACAAAGGAAGAGATGACGACGTAGACGACCCCGAAGAAAACTACCCCGCCGTCTCCCAAGCCGACCTGGACGACGCGTTCGGCGACGTGATCGAGTTGGATTTGGATTCCGAGGATGGGGACGACTTTGGGGACGACGACGACGACGACGGCGACGTACGGGAGAGTAACAACGCGAAAGCCAACGCCTCCAATCACAGGGCAAACACGGATCGCAACGTGATTGACCTATCAAACGACTTATCAGGCGACGCGCGCGGCGGGTCGCGGCGGGGGCAAATCGCGGGGAACAAGCTCCCGCTGAACCTCAGCGCCGGCGGTACCGTGCTGGGGCAAAGTACGGCTCGGCGGAACGACGCGAGCGCGGCGCCTGGGTTTTCGGGCCGGTCGCGAGGCGGCGCGCTTGAGTTTCTGCGCGGCGAGAAGCTGGTGGAAATGGCGGGGGGCAGGGTAGGGCGAGTTCCGGGTGGAACAGTTCCGGGTGCGTACGTTTCTCGCAACGGGAGTACGGACCACTCCGAACAAATACCGAGTGGAGGTGCTGACGCTCCTCGCAATGGGAGTACGGACCACTCCGAACACACACGGAACCGCGATGACGCTTCCGGCGACGATCACGCGAACCGCGACGATTTGGATTTGTGCAACCTCCTCGTTTTCGGCAACTCTGAATTCCGGCACCAGCAGCGTTTGATCGTGGAACACTCCGTGGCGGGTTCGGAAGGCAACCGAACCCCGGGAAAAGACGCGTTCGTGTTGATGCCCACCGGCGGCGGCAAGAGTTTGTGCTACCAGCTCCCTGCGGTCGTGGTGGGGGGCGTCACCGTGGTGTGCTCGCCGTTGCTGTCGCTGATTCAAGACCAGGTACGTTTGGGCCTTTCCCAAATCCGCCACACACTGTTTGCCGATTGTCCGCCCGTAATTACTGTTTGCTACATACATCACAAGTGCACTGTTTGCCCGTACATGGCACTTGTACACTCAAGACTGACACTTTTCGTGTAACAATTGCAGGTCACGCACCTGGTGAACGACTTCGACGTCCCGGCGAGTTACTTGTCGAGCGCGCAGACCGGAGCGCAGGCGAAAGCGGTGTACGCGGAGCTTCACAAGACGTGTCCTACTATCCGACTGGTGTACGTGACGCCTGAGAAGCTGGCGGGCAGTGATGCGCTGTGGAGCTGCTTGGAGGATTTGCACGCCAAAAAGTTACTCACGCGATTCGTCATTGACGAGGCGCACTGCGTTTCGTCCTGGGGGCACGATTTCCGCCCCGATTACAAAAAGCTGGGCGACTTGAAGAAACACTTCCCGGACGTGCCGTTGACCGCGTTGACGGCTACCGCCACGCCCGCCGTGCGCGCCGATGTCGTGAAGACACTCGGCATAAAGAACGCACGAAGCTTCGTCGTCACCTTCAACCGCCCCAACATTGCGATTCACGTCAAGAGCAAGAAAAGTTTGCGGGACCTGTGCGAGTTCGCCAAGGTACGGTATTGTTTTTCCCAAATCCCGGACGACTGTTTGCATATACAATACTGACACTTTCTTTTATTCATCTGAAGTGGGTCGCCACACGGTACGGCGGCGCCGCGTCCGGTATCGTGTACTGCCTTTCCCGGGACGACACCACTTCCGTGGCTGAGGCGATTAACGCGGAAAGGAAAAGACGAGTCGACGCACGCCTACCAGCAGGTCCTAGTGCTGTTGCGTACAACGCGGGTTTGTCCACCAAAGCCCGCGTGGACGCGCAAAACGGGTGGATGGGTGGTGAGATTCAAATAACCTGCGCCACGATTGCGTTCGGCATGGGCATCGACAAACCCAACGTGCGTTACGTGATTCACTACTCTGCCCCCAAGTCCCTGGAGGGGTTGTACCAGGAAATAGGCCGAGCAGGCCGGGACGGCCTCCCGTCGGAAGCCGTCACGCTCTACGCGCAGAGCGACATAACCCGCATTCGGAGAATACTCGCCATGCCGACTCCGGGCGTGCGCCGCGCGGATCGGTTGAAAAAAAGCGAACCGCTTTTGCAAAAGGTTCAGACGTACCTGTTGGACCGAACGAAATGCAGACGCGTTCAGTTGCTTGATTACCTCGGCGAGCCTGGTTTCGATGCTCGAAACTGCCACGGGACGTGCGACGTTTGCATTTTGAAAAAAGGACGGCTGCCCCTCGGCGAACCGGACACCTGGCTTGACGATATCAAAACCGACAAAGCCGTGCGCAAGAAACCGGGCGACGGCCCGGCGGGCGGCCGCGGGAAGAAAAGAAAAGCGAAACGAAAACCAGCGAAAGCGGCGAAGAAGGCACCGAAAAAAGCAGCAGGAGCGAGTGCAAGAGGGCGCCCAGCTGCTGCGCACGCGCCGGGGAGAGGAGGCGCCGGCGGGAACAACGTGGCTAACATGTTCGGCACGTTCGCGATGCGCACGTGACAAAATACTAGAACTTAGATTTGCAATGATCAACTCGATTTACAACGCGCGGTCTGTGACTGTTCCTAGTTAGACTTAGATTTGCAATGATCAACTCGATTTACAACAGGTCTGTGATTGTTCGCTAGTGCTAGGTACGATTCGACTCAAAGACTCAAAGCCAGGCTACTCCCGAGTACACCACGAGTGCGGCGACGAGCGCGGCGCCTGCCGCGCCGGGTTCATCAAATTTGGAAACTCGCGTGGTTTGGTTTTTGGGCAACGCATCGTGAAGGATCGCGCGCAGTGTGAGTAGCCCGCTTGAGGATTTCAAGCCCAGCCGTGCGTTCAAGCCGGACAACACTGCGGCAGGCTTGGCCAAGGACAAACTCACCTGCGCGACGACCGGCGGGGCGGCGGTGTTGCACGCCATCGGCTTTTCCGATGGCCGATCGCTTTTTCCCGCCGTTGATTCGTTCGAAAGAATCAATCCCAACAACGCGCGGGAGACGTACCGCCGCGGCTGCGAAACGCGAGCGCGGGAAACACGCGGTCGCGCGGACGGGAGTTTCGCCGAACTCGAGGGACACGCGAGTGGAGTGCGTGTGTGGAGTGAGAAATCAAACGCTCGTCGGGAAAGCGTGCTGCGCAACACGTTCTGGCGGATGCGTTGCGTCGGGATTTCCATAAAGCGTCCAAACGTCGTTTTCTCGAGCGCATCGAAACCGAAACGCCCTGAATGTGCCACCTGGACGACGTCCCATCGGACGAGTGTGAGTTCTACAGGTGTGGGCAAACGCATAGCCAGGTGATCAGCGTCGGCGGGCCCATCATCACAACGGAAATCGCACCTCGAAAATTCACGCAAGCGAACAAGTGGCAAGAGGTGTATTCTCGTTCCCGCAGACGTCGACGCGCACGATGGCCGTCCTCGCCACGACCGCGCCTCGTGTTTTCCGCGTCCCCTCTGTGACCCTCCGGTCGACGCGCGGGCGCGCCCCCGCGACCCGGCGCGGCACATCGGTGGTGACGCAGGCGAAGAAGTCCAAGTCCGCCATCAAGGTCGTGACTCCCGCCGCGCCCGCGCCCGAAGCCCCGACGCCGTTAACGGAGTCGCAGTTAAACTCGGTACCGCCGGAGCTCATGAAACGGGATATCTGGGACGAGGAGGGCTTCGATTCCCTCGGCGAAAACGTCAAGAACTGGGGTTTGTTTTTAGTGGTGTTCATGGCGTGCGGCGCGGGGGTGGTGGCGGCGAACACGTACAACGACGGCGCGGTGGGGGTCGATTTCCAGGCGTACGAGTCACCGGATCAGGCCGTTGTCGCCGCGATGGCGGTGAAGGAAGGAACCGTGACCGCGGAGGCGGTTTTGGAGGCGCCGGACCTTTAGTTGCATGCGATGTAAGTTTTGCAAAGGGAAAACGCAAAGCTTCTAGCGCAGGAGTTTTGTGTTGTTTCTATTTAACGAACGTCGCGTTGCTACGTACTTCCATTCGTCGCCTGCGGCTCGGCGCGTGTGTTTTCGATTTCGTCATCCTCGCCCCGCGTTTGTTTCCACCAGTTCTCTTCGGAAATCCGTAACTTACCCTCCGCCTCCACCCGTCGAACCCGCTCCACATCACAAGCGACTCGCAAAGAATCCATCTCACCGCTCATTTGTGTTTGCCGCGCCAAGACTTTCACTTCCCTCTCCGCTAACTCGCCGACCTTCGATTGCAATTTTGCCAAACGAGCGCCTAGGCTATTTCCCGAAACCCCGGGTGGGCTTTCACTCCCACTAGCCGCACCTGCATTTTTTTTCAAGGATCGCAGCGCCATCTCCGCCTGCGCCATCGCAACTTCGTGTTTCCCCGCGGCTTCGCGTAGGGCGTTTTTCAACACGCCGTTTTCGAGTACCAGTTTCTTTTCCCTCGCGCGCAGTTCCGCGGCAGACGCGACTAAGCTGCGAATCGAAGCCGCCCGCTGTTCTTTATCGTTCTCCAGCTCCGCAAGTGTCTTTTCTTTATCCTGAAGTGTGGACCGGGCTTCCTCAATCGCGATTCTTTGCGTCTCGATTACCCGCGCCGCAGCACACGACTCATTCCGATGCGTCTCAGTGGTGGCTTGTGCAAGCGCTAGTTCGCCTTCCAAGCGTTTCGCGTTACGCGACGCGCGTTCGGCTTGGAGTTCCAAATCCGTAACTTTGTCGAGTAGCACGCGCTGGTTGAGCTCTTTGGATTTATCCTCACCCTGAGTCTTTTCCATCGTCGTGTCCAGTTCAAGCTGCAACTCAGCGATGCGCCTCGCATCGAAATCGTTCCGCTCGCGCGCCGTCTCCCGGTGCGCCGCTTCGCTTTCGCGCGCGCGCCGCAAATCACCCTGCAACGATTCGATGCTTTTTTTCGTCCTTGCCAGTAAACGACTCCGTTCCTCAAGCTCGTCGTGCACGTCACGCAGGCTGGATTCCGTGCGGTGCACCTGCGCGGACAAACGCCGTTCCGCGGGGGTCGCCGCAACGCTCACAGAAGGTCGCTCACTCCAAGGAGTCGGCGTGAACAGCCCGTGGCGAACCGCGGACGCGGGCGTGCTTCGCAAACTCATCGCCCGAATTGGTCTCGAAACGGAATGCGTCGTCGCAGGTGAAATAGGGTCAGTACGTTTACCTACCCTAGGTGAAACGTGCGAACCCGTACAATCCTAAAACCCGCGAAACCAGACGTTCGTGAAACTCACACGAGATGCGGAGAGGCCCTCCGCGGCCCCTACGCGGTGTCCTCGCTCGGGGGAGCGCAGACGCCCCGAGCAATGGCACCGCATTTGGAGTTGTTTTGCCAAGACGCTTTTCGCAGTAAAATTCGTCAGGTCCCGAGAATTTGCTCTACCGCGTGGTGCCGCACAAACACACGCGCTGGGCAGACGTCATCAGTGGTGGTGTTCGGTCGCCGCGTATCGTGGTCGTCGTGTGGTGTGCTCCTGTCTCGCCATGCCGACATGGCTAAGAATCGCGTTCATGTTGATCGCGGTGCGCAGTGACAACATGGAAAGCACGTTAACGCAGATCGGGTACATGGCGCTGAGTTTTTGTCTTCGCGGGTTGTTCACTTCGTTACAAAGGCCGATCCTCATTCCCAAGCTGGTGCGCCTGGGCAAGATGCACCCCGAGGTTGCGCGGCAGACAAAATCAGGTGCGAAAACCGTGGCGTACTGGTTCGTCTGTACTGGTTCCACCGCGGCAGTGCTTTTCTACCACGGCGTGACGCGGGTGCCTTTTTTCCTGATGTTCACGTCCCTGGTGTTGCCGCTTTTCAAAACAATAGCGTTCCCGCGCGTCGCGCCGGTGTTGCCGTTCCTGGGTTGTGTGTGCTACCTGGTCTGGAGGTGGGAGGGTGTGCAGGAGCTTTTCTTAGGGTTGGTGCTGTTCCAGGCGCTGCCCACGGCGCACGAGTGTTGCCGGCACTTTCTAGGACGAGGCACGGGAAATCTTTTAGGCTTTTTCCTGTGGCTGGGCGTCGCGCTCGCCGTCGCGCCGATCGTCGCGACCTTCGCCGCGGCGTATTTCGTCCCCGAAGCCATAGATGCGGTGGTGTCCAACCGAACGCACCCGAACATAAGTTTTTACTGGTCCCTAGCGGAGTGGTACTACGGCTTGCTAGGGTTCACCACGGTTGACGGGGACAACCCGTACCAAATCCTGGGCGTCCCGCAAACCGCCAGCCTCGACACGATCAAAAAGAAGGTACGGTATTGTATTTCCCAAATCCCAAAACTGTTTGCCCATACAATACTGACAATTTCTTTTATTTATCGTGCCAGTTTCGCAAGCTCTCCGTCAAGTTCCACCCCGACAAGACGGGAAACGATTTGCAAAAGAAGGAACACTTTGTGAAGCTTCAAAAGGCGATGGAGGTCATTACAAAGGGGCTTTTTGATGGGGCTGTCAATGAAGGTGTGGTCAGAGAACGTCTCAGGGGGACGATAACGCGGTGTTCTGAGCTCACGCCGGTTATTGGCATCTGGGTCGCTTTGGCTATTTTTTCGGCGCTGCAATACATGTTCAGGGACCGCGGCGCCGAACGAAAACAAAAAGAACAGGAAGACACGGCGCGTCAACTGCTTCACGAACGGGGCCTGGTGAGCACCGAGATTCCACGCGAATTCAACATCGGGCCCTCGTTTCTGGGGGGGCACATGCTCGGGTACGCCGGGACGGGCAGAAGCGGGGTCCGGTACGGCGACGCCGGGCCGAGACAAGAAGCAAAAACTGTCGGCGGCCGACGAGTCGCGACGCCGCAAACGCAGATGCCGCATTTAGTGGAACTGGCAATGGCGCCTTTACGGGAAGGGGCGGTGGGGAACGGTGTTGACAATGTGCAGACGACCTCGGTGTCGGGGGAGGGGCTTGTGAATCGGGGAAAGAAACCGAACGGGGGGGAGAGACAGTAGCGTAGCGGGGGGTGGCAACGCGCGAAAATGATGCTAAAGTGTCTAAAATCCCTTCCTTAGAATTAGTTGTAAGTACGTGTGATCGCCGACCACTTTTGACTCGGATTCCCACCTGGGCCGAGACTACACTGGATGCAGAGCTCGTTCGGAGCCGAGCCTCGGAGTCAACAAAGCACAGGCTCCTATCAAACCATCACGAGTCTAACCCTGCGAGCGTCGAATCCAGGAAGAGGTCAATTCCAGGCCCATACCCTGGCGACAAATCCCAAAAAAGAAAAACGGAGATCTCCGCGAATCCATTAACTGTTGTGTGTTCCACGTCCCTCGGATTGGGCGCGCAGCTTTACGCCGCGCGCTCGGCTCTGTGACACGCACGGAGTCGGAGGGCGACGTGTGTTGGAACATGCCGATCGCGAACGGAGCGTTCGCAATTTCGGGCGGAGCGACAGGGCACCGCGCGTCCGCGCGCGTCCCGCGATCGCGCCGCGTCTCGCGTTTGCGCTCCAAAGATGGTGGTCCCGGTCCCGCTTCGGTGCGCGCGCGCGAGTGGCCGTCTGGCGTCGTCCCTGGTCTCCCCGTCACAAAAAATCGCGCGCAAACCCTGGTGTTGAACGCGAGTAACAACAAAGGGTCAGACTCGCGAACCACCAACCACGGGAATGGTGCCTCCGCCGCGGCAGGCGCACCGAGCTTCAACCGAGGAGGTGCCGCGAGCCCGAGCCAATCGCAACGCTGGCGTCTCGACGCGGCGTCTTCCGTCGGCCCTGGTGACGGCTCGCTGTACCGCGCGTACAGCAACCGGAAGACCAACGGCAGGGGTCGTTGTGACACCCCACAGAGCAGCGGCAGCGGCAGTTGGGACGAGGACATTTCCTCATCATCGTCCTTCGACCAACAAAACTTACCCCTGAAGATCAACCAGGATGTTTTGCTGTACAACGCCCGCGCGATGCGTTCGAGCGCGATGAAGATCCGCAAAAGAGACGAACGAGTCAAGACGCGGCTAAACTCTATCCGACTGTATGAAAGAGCCAAAGCGGTGGACCCTTCGGACGGCCGCGCGTACGTCGGCATAGCGCAGGTGCTGCGACAGCTGGGCGACGTCGCGTCGGCGAGGAAGACGTACCAAGACGGGTGCGACGCGACTGGTGGGGACAACGCGTTTATCTGGCAAGCATGGGCGAGTCTTGAGGAGAACGAAGGAGATATTACGAAAGCCAGGCAGCTCTACGACGCCGCGCTGGCCGCGGATAAAACGCACGCCGCGGCGTGGCACGGGTGGGCGGTTCTTGAAAAAAAGCAAGGCAACTTCCAAAGGGCGCGGGATCTGCTGGTCAAGGGGAGGTACGTATTGCGCGTTTCCCAAATCCAACGACTGTTTGCCGATTGTCTAGAGTACACGACTGTTTGCCCACTGTATAAATCGCTCAATACAGCACACCCATACTCAAGACTCAAGACTGACACTTCGTTTGACCTATCTCAGCCGGTTGGTGCCGCCGTCGAAAGCAAACCCGTACCTTTTTCAAGAGCTAGGCGTGATGGCCATGGAACGCGGCAGAACGAATGAAGCAAGAGAGCACTTCAAGGAAGGCACGAAAACAGACGCTGGGGCGCAAAGCGCGGTGCTTTGGCAGGCGTGGGCGATGCTTGAAACGCGCGAGCCGCTCGGCGGGGAAACCGCGCGGAAGCTTTTCCAAAAAGGTACGTGTTGTATTTCCCAATTCCCAATTCCCGACACTGTTTGCCCATACAAGACTGACACTTTTCTTTTCCGAAAAAAGCCCTCGACGTGGATTCCGGGAACAAGTACGTGTATTTAAGCTGGGCGGTTTTCGAAGCCAAGTGCGGTTTCATCGACCGCGCGCGCTCGCTGTTGCGTGAGGGGTGCCGGCGTAACCCCGGTGATCCGCCCCTGTTACAAGCGCTGGCGCGGTTGGAAGCCAAGGAAGGCAACCTGGAAGGCGCGCGAACGCTTTTCGAAAAAGGCACGAAACTTGACCCGGCGCACCAAGCCAACTGGCAGGCGTGGGCGATCGCGGAGTGGAAAGCGGGTCATGTTGACAGGGCGAGGGAGTTGCTACAAAGAGGCGTTTGGGTCGCCCCACGGTCACGGAACGCGTGTCGTTTGTTCCAGGCCTGGGGCGTCCTGGAGGAAAAGGAAGGCAACGTCGCGCTGGCGCGGCAGCTGTACAAGTGCGGCGTCAAGGCGGACCCTACGAGCGAAACGTGCTGGTTAACGTGGGCGGTGATGGAAGAAAGACAAGGCAACCCAACACGCGCGCAGGAGTTACGACAGCTTTGTGTGCAGCAACGCGCGGAGGAGCTGGTTGGGCAGAGCGATTTATCCCCCGCCGCGATGTTCGGCATCGACAGCGCGCTTCGGCCGATTTTGAGCTCGCTGGCGAAGATGTTCAACGGACCGGACACCACTGCCACCGCGGAGTCCGTGTCCGAGGGTAGTGTCAAGTACGGCAAGCTAAGGGCTTCGGAAAGGGAGGTGATTCGCGCGGAACCGCTGTTTGGAGTCTTGGGCGCGAACGCGACCGCGGACGAATAGAAACTTCCGTCGAAAGAAATACACAAGGTCCTCGCACGAATTATTGTAACCTCTTCAAACGTACCTACAGGTATTAATCAAATATACAAACCTCCTCACCACGTCGCTTCGCGTGTCTACACAACCCAACTTACTTCAGCGCGCTGTTGATCTGCGCCTCCACGTCCGCCGCGGGTTTGTTCGCGTGAATGTTCACCACGCGTCCCGCTTTCTGGTAGTAATCAATCACCGGCTGCGTTTGCGTGTGAAACGCGTCCAGCCTGATTGTGACGAAAAAAGTGTCAGTCGGTCGGGACGGGTATTACGTAAACCGTCAGATGTATAGCCGTCCCTTCTGGTACGAGTATGGGCAATCGCAAAGGCGGTGTGTGTTGGGTGGGAAAGCCCCGCACCTCGACTTGAGCGTCGCGGCGTTGTCGTCTTTGCGTTTCATGAGCGGCTCGCCCGTCAGGTCGTCCAGGCCCGGGATTTTCGGGGGCGAGAACTTGGTGTGGTACGACCGGCCTGAGTCGGCGTGAATCCACCGTCCTTCGATTCTCTCTACCAGGACCTCGTCCGGGATTTGAAAGTCAAGCACCTTGTCGACGCAGACGCCTTTTTTTTGCAGCATCTCGTCAAGCATCTTCGCCTGCGGCACGGTTCGCGGGAACCCATCGAGGATGAACCCGTTTCGGCAATCGGTCTGCTTGATCGCCTCTTCGATGATACCCACCACGATGTCGTCCGAAACCAAACCCCCACTCTCCATGGCTTGCTTCGCCCGCACCCCGTTCGGGGACCTCGCTGCGACCGCCGCTCGTAACATATCACCCGTCGCGAGGTGGCACAAACAATGATCGGCTTTGATTTTCGGGGATTGCGTGCCTTTGCCGCACCCGGGCGGGCCGATCAAGATCATGCGCTTGTCAGGTTTGGACTGGCACTCCAAACGACGCGTGATTTCGCGCATCAACGCATCGGTGGACACTTCCTGTAACGCCGCGGCGGACATCGTGGGGTCGGGTGGGTGCGCCACAACAGTGACGGATAGCGTTCGGCCGACAGAAAAGATTTTCCCGAAATATCGTTTCGATTTTCGCGGGAGCTCGACGTCTCGCGAGGCAGTCCTTTCGTTTTCCATTCCTCTCGTCGCGTGGAACGAACACCATGGATTCCACCGACTTCGAGTGGAACGACGACGATCGCCGTCACGGCCCTCCCTGGAGTCTCCCTGGAGAGCGGATATGATGGATATGAATTGTTCCGAGATCCAGGCGCTTTTGGATGAATTCAAGCTCTCGGGAACGCGGACGGTGAGCAAAATCTTCGCGACGATTGTTGCGGGGCAGGAAGTGGCGTGGCAATTTTATTTCGGTCCCCGTGGACTTGAAGGACCCACGCCTGAGGTGATAAAACGTTACGAGTACATAAATAATATGTTCCGGAAGCAACCTCGATGGTGGATCGAGCAATGCGCGACGTGCGGCGCGCCGGATGAAACGTTCCTGGGCCAAGAGGTGCGTCTTTATGGAAAAACTTATGCCGAGATTGATTTTTTTGTGCGCTCCGGGACGCCGTACGCGCCGGAGTTCATCAAGGAAATGGCGGAAGACGACCTAAATGAGGTTGGCCTTCGCGACACGATCCAGACACAGCAACTGTTCAGCTGACTAAGCGACAAAACACTGAAGTACCACGATTTCATGGAAAAGAAACACTCCTCGGGAGCGGAGAAATGTTCGGCGCCGAATTGCTTCCAGGTAGGGAAATTGAGATGCAGCAAGTGCAGGGCGCAGAGGTACTGCGGAGTGGAGTGCCAGAGAAGCCACTGGAAGGAACACAAAACGTGGTGTGAGGCTTTGCAGAGATGAAGGGTTGTGCGGGTTGTACGCGCGGGTAACTTTGGAACCGTTTGGGTGCGTGTGACCGATGAGAGGTCGTCTCGAACATCGCTGAAACGAACTTCTTCTGTCAAAGTCAAAAAGTGTCTTTTTATTCTACACTTACGGTTTTCACTTCGCGAGTCGTTTCAGCGCACCCAGAATCTTCACCCGCGCGCTTTCGTCCGCCACGCCTAGTCGCTTCAGCTTTTCGTTCCCTATTTTGACCAACCCCGGTCCTTCCACCCCCCCCAGTGCGAACGCGGTACGCCATTCCTGCAGTCCTTCTGCGAGTAGCCACCGGTCCACGTCCACGTTTGTCCACTTGGCGGGGTCGCCCAAAAGCCGCCGGTCGAAATCGCTCAAATCGGGATCGCGTGTCGTCTGTTCCGTTTCTTTTTCCGACTTTTCGCGCGCGGCGTTCACGCCGTCCCCGCCACGTTTGTTCCCTTCATTTCTTTCCCCCCGTCTCACCATGGCTTGGTCCACAAACCCATCCTCCTCCTCCACCTCGTTCGGTAACAAAACGTCCACCAAGTTCGAACCCAACGCCACAGCGCCCAGGAAGGCGACGATTGGTAGTACCGTGGAAATCGTGGCGAGCACGCTGCCGCCAACCGCGAACAGCGCGAAGGACGCGGCGGGCAGAAGTACGCCGAACACCAAAACGCCGCCGAACACGAGCATCGCGGGCACGCCCACCGTGGCGAAGAAAACCACGGGTAGCACCACGGAGAGCATGGAAAACGCGAGCTGCAACGCCAGGGCGGACGCGATCGTTGCGGCGGTCCACGACACCGCAACGGTGCCCACCACCGCGGGGAGCGGATTTTCACCAACCCACAGGACCAATCGTTTCAGCGACGGAGCCTTCACCCTAGATTCGAGATGGCGGCAAAACACGCGCCAGCGCCCTCTAGGGGTTTCCGCGTCGTCGTCCGAGAACGCGAACGCGGTGGTGCATCGCGAACGGCGACGGGGGGAAACGCGCGTCAACGTCCCAAGCGTCGTGTCCCGATGCTTCGTGATATCCCGAAATCGTGACGAAGCAACTTTGCGCGCCACCGGCCTGGAGGAGGCTATGACAACGGCACGACAGCTGGTACGGCGGCTGCGAGCCGCGCCCAGAGGCACCGCAGTGAGCGATGCCACGGTGGCCATCGCGGCCATCGCAAGCGCGTGTGCGCTGAGTTGTGAGAGTGACGAGGACGGGATCTCGCAAGACCGATTTTTCGGGGAAAAAAACGTGACTTTGCTGCTTTGTGGGCACTCCCAGAATCAGATCTGGCCGCGCAGATGGCGGACTGGGCGCCGGCGCCCGCCCCGGGGGCTGCCTCGGTTTCCTCACGAGGTGGTTCGGATGCAGTGACCATCCTCGTGCCTAAGCACGAGGCGGTGTTGGTGGAGTATCCGGTGCGTCGGGGTTCCTGTTTGGCGCCATCCATCCATTTCGTTACCAACATTTCCAGGGGTCTTCAATGTTTACCAAAACACGCGCATCACTCCCGCTGACCTTCGCCTCCCCCCGTTCCCCTCCGTACCTAACTCCCAGGGCTACGTCGTGGACGACGCGCGCGCCCTCGCGAGTCTGGGCGGCGCCGCGGATGTCGCGGAGGCGTGTTCCAGCACCTCAACCGCCCCGGAACTGCGACTCAAGTTCCGCCCAAACGATCCGCTGTCTCATCCGTTGCTTGGCACGAAAACAAACGCAAACGCGTTGGTGCTTTGCATTAAACGAAAGGATTCGCACGGGTCGGGCACGGCGAACAACGCACCTGGGGTGTTCGGCGCCGGGTTAGCCATAACCGCAGTCGCAAGAGTGACGCGCGAAATCAAGTTCCAAAACATGGCGGAGTACCAACACACGCGCGCCGTGGTAAGTATTTCCCACCCACCACATTCCGCCTCCCTGATTGCCCATACAAGACTGACATTTATTTTTACTGTCTCAGGAGAGCCCGGAACTCGCGGGGATGTGCGGCGTCGGCGGAGGTAAGTATTTCCCATTACCAAATTCCGCCGACTGATTGCCCATACGAGACTGACACTTTTTCGTTCACAATCCAAGGCGGAGATGGATGCGCAAGGAGTGATGCACACTACACCGGTCACGACTCGGCGCTGAGTTACGACTCAACACGAAACAGTGCTCACCAATTCGCAGTACCCATGCCCGACGGTTCGCACCGCGATCCATTTCACGTCGTCGCGCGCGCGGACGCGGCGCTTGTGTCGCAAACGGTGTTGAGCGGGAACGAAACACGCGGGTTGATGAGTAATACCTCAGGCGAGAACCCTGGAGAGTCGTCGGAACTTTCACCAGCAGGGAAGGCAAATGCAAAACACGAAACGCTCTCGACTGTTTCAAAAAAAAGAACAGCGGGCGACGCGCGGACCACGAAAACCGTGGGGAGTTTGATTTGCCGGTTACCCAAATCGGGCGTCGACGTTCCGGACGATTACCTCGTCGTCGCCGCGTCGTGTCCCCGAAACGGGGACCCGTCCCGGACTTTTGAGTCGCAAAGAACCGCACACGCGTTGGGTAAAACCAAGCCTGGAAAGGCTGAGGAGGTGTCGTTTGCCGACACCGACGTGCCCCTCTGGCCTGGGGATGAGGAAGTTCGCGGAATCGTCGAACTGGTCGCACTCGGCGACGGCGACGAATCCAACGCAACGATGGACGTTAAAAAGCAAGTGATCGATTTGTTCGCGCAACGCAAAGTGTGGCCTCACGACGCGTTGCTGGAAAGCTTGATTGCTTCGATTGCTGGGGACGCAACCGGGAACACCACCGGGGACGACACAAAAAAAATTCGAATAAACCTGGAACTGAAAGTAAAGCAAGCCGCCGAGCGATTACTCCCGCGCGTCGCGTTTCGGTTCGCGGACGGGCCGTTTCGCCGGGCATGGGTTTTGAAAGGAACCGATCCGCGGGTCGATTCCAAGAACGCGAAACTGCAAGTCATGGAGATCAGGCTGGATCAAGAATGGTTTGCGGAGGACGGGAGGCTGGTGGTTGTGGGGTCAAAGTCTGGAAAAAAGCAACACGCATCAGTAAAAGTCTCCGCGTCGCACGCCGACGCGCACGCCTTCCGGTGAGTATTTTCCATTTACCACAATCCGCCGACAGACTTACCATACACGACTGACACTTTCGGCTTTTATCTCTCAGCGCGCTGCCCGCGTCGCTCAGCTCTGGCGGCAAGGCGGCTTCCCAAAAATCGCAACCCGCGATCGCCTCGCGGTACCCGCGGTACCAGCTGTGCGACATTACGCTGGCTTCGGTGCAAACCGTGCTTGTGCGCAACGAACGCAGACACGACACGACAAGACAAGACACGACACACCAACTGACGAGTCAACTGTGTCGCCAAAGCTTTGGCTTTTTCTCGAAAAGCGAGTACGAGCAAGTGCGCGGTGAGTATTTCTGACGCTCCAAAGCCCGCCTCCACGTTTGCCCATACTCGTACCAGAAGCGCGCATTACCTCTGCCCTGACTGTTCAGACCGATTACGGTGACTGTTGACCAGGCCATCGTCCAATACACGCGATATACTCGTCCTGCGAAGGGACGTCTTACCGATGCCCTGACTGTTTGTCCATACATCGCGATACACAAGACTGACACTTTTACTTTTTACAATCAGGGTGTCTCGCGGCGGCGGCCGCGGCGGTGTTTCATGGGAAGGACCCGGAAGCGGCGTCCGCGGAGGCGCTGAGGGGTTTGGAAAGCGCGATGGATGCGAGCGACGCGATGGATGCTGATGATGATGCTGATAATGATGACATGGATGCTGACCATGACGACGTCGCCGGGGGCACGGAGGATTTGTCGGAGGATGGCTCGGACGAGGAGACGGAGCGCGAGTTCCGAAACAAACCGCCGCCCGCGACGGAACGCGCCGTGCGTTTTGCGTTGACGCACAACAGTTTGGACCTGGAAACGTTGGTTCTTCAATCCGCGAACGTCACCGATGCGATGAATCCGGTGGATGGGGAGATGGAGTACGACGTGTTCGACGGCGACACCGACGGGGAGGACTCGGATGAGTAGTATTGTCGTCTAGAAGTACATGTATTCACGTGACAATGATACTTTTACGTTGATAAATTATCTCCTGCTGCTACGTTATTTCACCTCCTTCTTCTTCGGATCCTCCCCCGGTCGTTTCAGCCCCAGCAGCTTCGCGGGGGGCGAGTCCGCGAAGAACTCCTCTAGCACCCATGCCAGGGTCGCGGTGGGAATGACGTCCGTGAACGGCAGGGCTTCTTCGATAAAACCCAGACTCGCGATCGCGTTTGAGCGGAACAGCTGGTTTAATAAAAAAGCCTCGAGCGGCGCGTACGCGGCGTCGCTCAGTTCGCCGAGGCCGGGAAAGAGAAACGACGAGTCCCCTAGGCCGTCTATGACCAGACACACAACAAGCTTGGCCCACGTCTCCGGGCCTATCGCGTCCATCTTTTTCTTCGTGTATTCGCTCGCCGCTTTCGACGCCTTGGCCATCGCTTTTCGCTCCTGTTCCTGGCGAATATTTCGAACCTCCCTGGCGACCCAGAAATACGCCGCGGTGCTCGCGATCGGGAACCACAAAGGCAGGTTCCCGTCCGCGTCCTTCGCCGCCTCCGCGAACGGGTTCGTCAGGCCGAAGAAGGCGAGCTCGAACATGGGAAGGGGGGCGGGGGCGGCGAGGTAGGAATCGACCATGTCCAGTGGGACGGCTCGGTGGGGATGGTGGCGCGATTTTTTAGTGGCACCGAAAACTTTCTGTTTCCGACTCCCCGGGGACACCGAAACAACGCCGGCGTCGTGCACGCGGCCGGCGCGGGCGCCGCACACGCGGCCGCGGGTGACGCGCGCGGCGGCCGCGACGCAGTGCATGGTCGCCATGGTCATGCGCAGTCGGGTTTGCGTCGCCAAGGCTTGAGCAGATGAGCACCTCCAACAAGAAAGCCACGCTGGACGGCAGCGATTGAAAATCACGCACGATCAAAAAGGTCGCCCAGGGTTTCGCGCCCGCTTCCATTTCGCGGGGGCGCGGGTACGATGCTTGCGCTGGTGAGGCTCGCGCGGCGCACGGCGCTTTCCTCTGTGCTGCTTGGGGAAGCACGGCACACCCTGGGTTGGTCCGTGCGTGGCATCTCTTCCTCAACCACGACACACTCGAACGAAGGCTTGAACGCGTTTCTCGATCCCATTCGTTTCCTCCCCGAGGAGAAACAAAAAGACGAAGTCAGCGGCCGTGAGTGGGAAGCGCGGGAGCTTCGTTTGAAGTCCTTCGACGATTTGCACGGGCTGTGGTACGTCCTGATGAAAGAAAAGGCCATGCTGGCGACGGAGAAGTACGTCGCCCGGGCGAACCGGACGCGCATGCGCTCGGCGCAGCGAATAGGCCAGGTAAGACGATCGATGGCCAAGATAAAGCTGGTGCTTTCGGAGCGCGCGATCGAAGACGCGGGCGAGGACGAAGCCACGCGGCGGAGGTTCATGCGGATCATAAACGCAAAGTAGATACTTGTAATACGTAGGTCATATCTAAGGGTCTATTATGATTTACAACGCAATCGTGTCACAAAATAAGACCTAACACTGCAGTCGTTTCAACGCGCTCCTCGAATCTTGGTCGAAAACTTCTTCCTCGTCGTCCTCAAAAAATACGTCATCGTCGTGGACGTCGATTTCTGTTACCAAAACCCCTTCCCCCAAATCCCCAAGCGCCCCGACCACCTCCGGCTCTCGCAAAGAGATGACACAACTACACCCGGTGAACAAAATCCCGTTCTCTGCGCCCACACGGTTGGCGCACACGAAGTGCACGTCTTTGCCGACCAGCGGCGCCAGCCGGCTGAGCCAGTACCGACGCACTTCGTCGGCGTCCACCGGCGTTACCAACGCCGGGTCGTCGTCGGGGTGGTTGTGTGTCCACGCGCTCGCGAAAAGCAGCAGGCGGCTTCCATGCGTAAGCGTCGCATTCGCGAGCTCGTAGTCACCCCAGGGCGCGACGAAATCCTTGGGGTTTATGTCCATGCAAACGCCGAGCGTGGCGCGGATGTGTCGAGTTTTTCTTTTTTGGTGGCGTCGAGTTAGTTTTTCGGTTTCGGTTTCGGCCCCAACATTAGTGTCACTCGTCGGCTCGTCCGCGGTTGTTCGTCTCAATCCCGGTTGGTCTTCCTCGTGCGCACCGACCGGAATGTTCACCGACACGAACCCGCCCCCCTCACTGGCCCACGTTTTGTCCACGCAGTAAAGAAAGCTCTTGTGGTACGTCGTTATTGTCTCGCCGTCCGGGCCGACCGCCGCGAGCGCGTTGAACATTTGCGGCTCGTTTTCGTTTTCGTTTTTTTGAGAAGCACCCTTTTTTTTAGAAGCATCATTTGCCATCACCCTCGGGTACCCGCAAAGCACCGTGCATCCCAGCCGCTTGGCTTGTTTCGCGCACCAGCGCGTGGTGGGGCCATCGCTAGGTTCCGCCACTCTGGACACGTCAGCCTGGTCGGTGAAACAGTACCCGCTGAACGCCATCTCGGGGAGAAGCAGTACGTGCACGCCATCTTTTCTTGACAAGCTCGCAAGCGCGAGTTCCGCAGAGGCCATGCTGGATTCGGAATCGCCGTGCACCGGGTTCAACTGCAGGCACGCGACTTTGAGGCGAACCATTGTGGACACCAGAGATACGAACACCGACGCCGGTCCACCACCGTCGCCGGGCGCTCCCCCTCGGGCGGCGCGGCGACTCTGTGTCCAAGGAAGGGTGCAATCGTTGCAGCACGTTTGTGAAAAGCCGCGTGTGCGGGGAAAACTGACCGCCGCCGATTTTTTTTGGCTACATGTAAATCCGCCGCCGCTCCAGCCTCACCCTCGCGCACACGTGCGCGCACAGTCAGCGTGCGACTGCCTGCCGCTCGCACGTCGCACGCGCGTTTCTTCCGTCCCCGCGTTTGGTAAACCCGTTCGGACGCGATGATCTCCGCCATCGCGTGGCTCCCACTAGGCGTGGCGGCCGAGAATCCGCAAAAGGCGGAAGCGCCTGAAGATGAGCTCGCCGATGTCGCGGCGAGGGCGGAGCAACGGGGCGGCGCTGACGGGATGCGACGCGCCACCGAACACGACGACAGCGACGAAAACGAAACAGATGACGAGTGGGAGGAAATGGGAAGCGACGAGCTTGCGGAGATGGCGCTAGAGAACAGCGGCGACGACGACGACGATGATGATGAGGAGGATGGTGATGACAAAGACGCGGGCAAGAAAGCGGGCGCGCGCGCCGCCGCCGTCGCCGCCGCGGCGCACGGTTCGGGTGACATCGACGCCGCGATGAAGGAGCTCGATATGGACGGGTACGACGACGAGGACGATGACGCGGATGTCAACGCCGCGCGGTTGTTCGGAGGCGGAAGGAGCACCTTCCACGACAACAACGATGACGACCCGTACATCACCATAAAAGACGACGACGACGCCGAGGACGAGGACTACCCGGATGACTTCACGGTGAAGCCGACGGACCTCGTTTTGCTCGCCGCGCGGACGGACGACGACGTGAGCCACCTCGAGGTGTACGTGTATGAAGAGCCTATTCTTAACGGCACGGACGAATCCAACCTGTACTGCCACCACGACCTGCTGTTACCCGCGTTTCCCCTGTGTTTAAGTTGGATGGACTGCCCCGTGGACGGGAAAAACGGCGGACACGCGAACTGCGTGGCGGTTGGGACGATGTACCCGGGGATCGAGATCTGGGACCTAGACGTGATTGACGCGGTGGAACCGGTGGCGACGTTGGGAGGGTACACACAGGAGGACATTGACGGAGGCGGTGATTCAGATTCCGAGGATGACGAAGCCGCCCCGAACAGCGGGAAATCGAAGTCGAAGAAATCGGCAAAGAAACCGTCGAAAAAAGCCGCAAAGAAAAAGCCCACCCTTCGCGCCGACTCGCACTCCGACGCCGTGCTCGGTTTATCCTGGAACTCTTCGTTCCGGAACGTCCTCGCGAGCGCGAGCGCGGACCACACCGTGAGGGTGTGGGACATCACCACACAAAAAACGCAGCACATCCTGACGCACCACGACGGCAAGGTGCAAGCCGTGGAGTGGAACCCGGCGGAACCGACGGTTTTGCTGTCGGGCGGTTTCGATCACAAAACATGCGTGGTGGACGTCCGGGCGCCTGACAAGGCGGCGATGAGCTGGGACGTGGAGGCTGATGTGGAGTGCGCGGTGTGGAACCTCGGTGCGCCCACGACGTTGCTGGTGAGCAACGAACGGGGCGCGGTTTTGTGCTTGGACACGCGCATGGGCGGGAACAGCGCGCCGCTGTGGCAGCTGGAGGCGCACGAAAAAGCCACCACCAGTTTGAGTCTTTGCCCGGGCGCGCCGAATCTGTTGGTCACGTGCAGCACGGACAAGCTGGTGAAGCTTTGGAATTTATCCGACAACAAACCAACACTGGTCACGACGAACAAACCGGACGTAGGCGCGGTTTTCGTAGCCGCCTTCGCCCCGTCTGTCCCGTACCTCGTGGCGTGCGCCGGCTCCAAAGGCGAACTCGCGGTGTGGGACATCCTCACCGACGCCGCGGTGTCGGATGGGCCGTACGGCGCTACGCTGGAGAAGTTCAACCGAGCAGCCGCGCTGGCACAGGAGGAGACAGAGTGATGGTCGTGATACTAATTACTACTTGAGATGAAGTATCGTGTCGAATTTAAAGTATCTCTCGGACGTACAATTGACAAAATTCTCAGGTTCAATGAAACATCACCGCGTAGCCTCCGCCGTTCGCGTCGCGAAGCGCCGTTGTAGCTCGCTCTCGCGCCTCCGCGCCTCCCCTGTGAGCTCCACCAGTTGTTCTATGCGTCGCGGCGCCGCAATTAGCTCGCGCTCGTGAAGCCGTTGGTACGACGCGTGTTCTTCCCTCGCCACGAGAAGCGTTTTGGCAACCTCCCCGAGCCGCGCGCCAAGCGCCTGCGCGCGTTTTTGCAAACCAGTCGTCAACAATTCGACTTTGCGCTCAAGCTTTCCTGATCGTTTCGTGCTTTCCTTCATAGCGAGCACCAGGGAGTCGTGTTCCTGCTGCGCTAGTGCGATGCGCTGTTCCTTGTTTAGCGATTTTTTCATCATGAAAGACCCGTCAGCGGTCACAACCGACTCCGCGCGCACCGCCGCGAACGCGGCGACGTACTCGTCTACCCCGCTGTCGCCGTGTCCCATTTCGTGTCGCACGGCGCGCGCCTCGGCAGTCACCAGCGCGGCTGCCGCGAGCATTTCGTGTGTCTCCACCTGAGGGAAGTGAGGAACGTTTGACGCGCCGGACGTTTTGTCACTTCGCGACCGGACAGGGTACCGTGCCGCGTCGTGCGCCAGGAGAAGGGAGAGTTCATCCGCGACGAGCCGCGACGCGGAGTCTGTTTTGCCACCCGACAAAAATTCCGGCGCTTTCGCATCGGCGGGAGGCCTGGGAAGGTCCCGGCGAATAACCGCGGACCGTCGTCGGAGCGCCGCTTCCTCAAGCGCGCGTGCGGCTTCCACTTCCCTGGCGCGAACATCAGCCAAGTCCTCTTCCATCGCATCACCCGCGTCGTCGTCGTCGTCGTCGTCGTCGCTGGGAACGTCGGGAACCTCGACGCGGTACTCGTTCGCGGGCGCCGGCAGGGACGACAACCCCGAGCGTAACTCGCTCACGTCCGAGCGCGCGCGCAGCTTCAACTCGCGCTTGCTGAGTCCAGAGTCGTCGAATACACCACTGTCGTTGATGTGCAGCGCATCACGAAGCGGCGTGGCGGAGAAAGAGCCTGCACCGCCGCCGCCGCCCGTGTGTGGCGTCGCGACCGCCGCGTTTGGGTTGGGCGTCGGCGCGTCCCGCCGCGCCGGCGTGATTCCCGAAAAGTCCGACCCCACCAGGGACGGGTTCTCCCCCCCGAGCAGCGGGGTCTGGCCGCGTGCAAGGTTCCTCAGGTGCATCGCTTCCCGTAAAATAGCCTCCTGGCCGCCCACGGAGGGTGTGCGCGCCGGCGTCGCGCCTTGCAAAGAAGCGCCGTGCGGGGTCCGCGCGTAGTCGCCCAGCAACGACGCGCCCGGCGTGTCTTCGCCTCCCTCCAGATTGAAGTCATTCGCGAATCGTGATTTGCCAAGCTTCGAAATGGACTCAAGCTCCGTGTCACTGACTCGCGGCGTTGGCAGGCTCAGCACAGGGCGTCGGCGCACCGCGTTCGGATCGGGGTTGTTCAAAAGAGAGTTGGTCTTCACCGCGCCCATCGCGTCGTGCCGCTCCGTGATTTGCGCGCGCTGAGATAAATAAAAGAAAGTGTCAGTCTTGTATGGGCAAACAATGTGCCTGGATTTGGTAACACAACACGTACCTTCGCGTCTTGTTTCCGCAGCTGGTCCTCCAAATCAACGCGCCGTATACCCTCCATCTCCTCCATCGTGGTGGGTTTGAAGGCGGCTTCGTTGAACGCTTGTTGCGTTTTCTCCTGTTCAAGCTCCTCGCCGACGTCGTAAAACCCTGGGGCGGGGGTTCGCTGAAACGCAATTTCCGCGTTGTAGTCGATCCCTTTCGTGCGTTTCGCCCGTTTCACCTGTTCAATCCCGGCGGCTTTCAGCTCGCGTTTTTTCTGCAACGACGCGAGCCGTCGCGCCTCCTCCAACTGCTTCTCCCGCGCCTTCCGTTTCGCCTTCTTTCCCTTGGTGTTCGCCAGCCTCGCCCGCGCCTCCGAAAGCATCTCCTTTTCGTCCTCGTCCATGTCAACCGCGTCCGGGCGCGCGGGTTTGCTTTCCGGGTTCGGGTCGATCTCGCCGGGGCGGAGTCTGAGAGACGATAAAAAAGTGTCAGTGTCAGTCTCGTGGTATGGGCAATCAGGTACCGGCGGAATGTGTTCAGTGGGAAAGCCCCGCACCTTCTCGGGTCATCCGCGGGGTCGTACTCCTCGCCATCCAGGTGAGACGCCGCGTCTAGCAGTTTTTCGTACCGCTCCAGGCACTGCGCCGGCGTCCTTCCTACGATCGGCGCGATCGTGCGCCACTGCGTGGGCATCAGTTTCGCCAGGTGCAGCAGTTTCTCATCCTCCTCCCTTGTCCATTCCGTTTTTTTAATCGAAGGATCCAGCCACTCGTACCACCGCGCCTTGCACTGCTTCGCGGACTTACGCACGAGCAGGGAGCTAATCCGCGCCCACTGGTTCTTGCCGTACTTCATCACCGCGGCTTTCAAAATCTCATCCTCCGTGTTTTTCCACACCCCGCCTTTGATCATGATGCGCATCTTGGCGGGTGCGTGACGGTCACCCTCAGGCGAACGGTTTAGGGTTTAGGGTTTGATCTCCCGAGGCGCGACGTCAGCAAATGAGGCTCTCTTGCAGTTACGAACCCGGCGCTCGCGTCCGTACGCGCCGTCGCCTGTGACGAGGGGGGGGGTGAGATTGAGAAAGCGGCGCGCTTTAGTTTGGTTTGCCCTTTTTTCTGCAACACGCAAAAACCAACTCGAGGGGGACTTGACGCGTAAAATCGATTCCGGACGTTTCGGTTTTTCTCGACGTCTTTTTTCATGTGTGCGCCCTCGGGAAGCCACAACGTGCGCGCGCGAGGACTTGAACGCGCGGCTTTAGCGGTACCAGCGACGGCGGTCGCTGCACACGCGTCAGGCGAGGGCGTTTCTCACGTCGTCGGTCCCGGCTTCAGTGACCGCCGGTGGTGGTGAGACCCGCGCGGTGTGGCGAGGGCCTTCTTGGATTTCCCTGTCGTTGTTCACGTCCCGTCCCGCTCGTGACGGCAAATCGCGACACGATGGCCGCGGTGTTCGAGAAAGCGGTGGCAACCCTGAAGGGGCTTAACGATGGCTCACGGATGCAGATCCACTCGCAAGCGGAGATCACGAGGTGCGCTTCACGTTCGCTTTATCCATTCGCGCGTGTGCAAGGCCGTGTCGCCGCGCGATTCGGACGCGCGTCTTCCAAAAAACGTTCGCCTCGCCGAGTTCGTTCGGCTACCCGCAAGTTCCCCCTCGGATTTTCTCATCGATGGCACGGCCGCGTGCCCCCCGCGCCGACTCACGCGACGCGTGTAAATCCCCCCTCCACCGCCCACCGCTGACCATCACCACCACCGCAACCCCCAGGGCCTGGTTACTGCGACGCGAGGCGGAGATAAGCGCGGACATCGCGGCCAACCAAAGGTTTGTTCCCCCGCACAGCACCGATCGCAAACATCGTTTCCCTTCCCGCACGAACTCTTGCAAGCTTCCTCAAAGAGTCAGTCGTCACGAAAAAACAAATCCCACAGCCCCCGTCCGTGTTCTAAAAGAGTAAACACGTAATTACCCACTGACCTTTCCCCTCACGTTTCCGCAACAGGAAACGCGTCGCGAAGCGCAAGGCGTCTTCGTTGAATGCGGTTCCGCTGGAAAAACCCACAGAGGCGGAGGCGGACAAGGAGAACGGGGACGCGAACTTGCCCGCCGCGAAGCGAAGAGGACGCCCCGCCGGGCGCGTTGGAAAATCCCCAGACGCGTCGCCGGCGGATACGAAAACTTTGGGTGCGTTTTCTGTAGCGGAAACGTCCCCCGAACCCAGTGCTTCTGCTATCAAAAACAAGGAGGAAGACCTTTCGTCGGGTGGTCGGAAGAACACCCGGTCTACGCGCGCCAAGGCTCGGGGCGCGGCGGCGGAGCCTGCGAGGGAAAAGTCGAATTCGCCGTCGCCCGTTTCGGCGCAAGCGGCGAAGACCCCCGCGCCGCCCGCCTCTGCGGCGCGAAAAGCAGTCACGGTGATTGAGATCGACCTGGTGTCGCCGGAGAGCGTCCGCAATTGTGCGAAGACGCCCGCGTGTGATACGCGGAACGCCGTTTGCGAGCCGTCGTCGTCGTCGTCGTCGAGGGGGCCGACCACCAGGAGCGCCAGCAAGAGCGTTTCTGAAACCAAGAAAGCGGGTGGTTGTTTGGCGGCGGCGTCGGGGCGGAGCGCGTTGGGGGTGCCGCCGAAGCCGGCGGCGGCGGTACCGGACGCCGCGCTTGTGGACGATGTCGCGGCGACGCCTGTGACTTGCTTCACGGCGAAGACCCCGAGGAGCGGCGAGTCGGGCGGGAAAAGCGGCGGCACGGC
>Ga0115007_10000464_pt1 | contig 26705 bp, 42 predicted proteins | sample ArcOceMetagenome_2_FD_87166 | JGI IMG/M metagenome (GOLD analysis project Ga0115007, IMG submission 87166) | Marine eukaryotic phytoplankton communities from Arctic Ocean - Arctic Ocean ARC135M Metagenome | ecosystem: Environmental > Aquatic > Marine > Oceanic | place: Arctic Ocean | collected...
AGCACTGGATCTAACGTAATCTAACCCACCGTCAATCATGTACTCTTTACCGTTCTTATCAGTGTGAGTAACATAATCATGTCTATGCCGGCTTGTCAGTACTGTGCCGTCTGGTGTTTTTATTGCATTGCGTACCATTTGTATCCCGTAAAAAATTCTTGGATTTTTCGTAAAAATTCTGTGGCGGTTTCTGTTGGCTGGGAAAAACTTTTAAAGCATTTAGACATGGGGGGATGCCAGATGCGCCTGTAAGGTAACGCCCCCTCGCTATGCTGGCATAGGCCGCTATTGGGCCTCGGGGTGGCACTACACCCACCTAGTGGGCATCGGTGCTTTCTGAAGGCACCGACACTACCCCAATTGTGACAGAGGGTCTGCCGCGCACTCCGAGACCTGACCTCGTGTGACACTACCCCGAATCTCCCCACCTTTTTACCGAGGCCAGTCCCTCTCGTCATGGGCCTTCTGGGGGAGGAACATCCAAGGGTTGGATTGTTCTATTGCCAGCGTGGCTCCCTGTAATCATCTCCGACCCCCTAGTGAACTATTATTTACCGTCATTACAGGTGACAGGTCACGGTGTCTGTGGGGTTTACTTTGTACTCAATCCATTAGCTTTCCTTCTCTTGATTTCTTTAATGATCATGACACATATTGGAGCAGATGTCAAGAACTATTTTAAATATATTCGCTGTATTCCTTACGGCCCTTTATGTGCCACTTCTCTATCAGGGGCGTACCATCATCATTCTCATCAATGGCCACGTAAGCCACGGTCTTCCTGACGTAGGCATATCTATACTGCTGAGTGCCTTGTATGCCACCCACCCACACTATGTGAGGCAGATTGGGACAGAACTCTTGGTCTAAGTCGGGGTTCATGCCATACTCAAAGAAGTTGTTAAAGTCCTTCTCTCTGAACTCTCCGATTTGCATACCCGCGTCAAACGGTGCGTAAGCCATCAGTGGTTCAACACAGCAGGGCGGTCATTGACATCGACCCACACCACTCCACGTTCAAAGTTATCCCAGACGTAGTTTAGGGCCTCCACTCGTGTGGGCCATGCCATATGGATCTGAACCTGATTGTCGGTGTCTATGTGTCTTAGTATGTATTCCATATCCTTTCTCTCATCTCGATTACATAGTGATCATGACACATAACCGACCAAATGTCAAGGGTTAATTGATCTTTTAATCCCTTACGAATCAGTGGCTTACAAATTAGTTGTTGCTCTCTATGAGCAGCAGTGTCCAGCAGTGTAGCTATAGCAGCAATTAGTTCTTTCCTTTAAAGCGACAACGCTAGTATAACACTATTAGCGGCAGTTGTCAAGCGTTATTTTCATTTAGTTGTATATGCAGATAAGTGTGATATTTAAGTGCCGATAGCCGCAGATAAGTGTTGACATCTGCTAGTAAGTATGTCATGATCACTGTATAGAATCCAATGAGAGAAAGTATGTTTATAAACGATATGACAGAAGACCAGTTCGATGACTACCAAGAGTACATCATGGACAATGCCGATGGCGAGTGTATGATATGTAACGGGGAGACCCTACTGGAAGCAGCAGAGGCAGGGTATCTCCTAGAGGAGTTTCTTCAGGCCCAGACCTCCGCATGTCGGCGGGCAGCTTAAGGTCTTAAGCGGCGCCTCACTCCCTCTGGCTCCCTGATTTTCGCTGCGTGTTGGCGCCGTGCCGAAGCTTGCGCGAGGATTAGGATAACCACTTATACCCACTAAATCCCACAATTAACTTCAAGAACAGAACTCGGTTCACGAGTCCCTGAACTAATGCCCAACCGCACTTACCCTGTCCTTAAACCACTCCTTACGTTCCTCTTCAGTCATACCACAAATATTGTTCCCTGCCTGTCGTATGGTCTTGTTACTATTCCTCTTGTTTTTCTTTGTCTCTGAGGCACTAGTACTATTCACCATCCCTACTTTCGTTCCGTGTTTCTTCATCCGTACTCTCCTTCTCTTTATCCTTGTCTGGTGTGTATATCTTATCCCAGTTATCCGCGAATGTCTCTCGCGTGATGTCTTCTTTCGTGGGCCTTCTATGCGAACCCTTGCTCATGATTTACTCACGCTGATAACCACACTATTAGTTGTTCTTTTATCCCCGCAGTCGGACTTCCCAATGCTAACCAAGCACCGAATACCATCCAGCATACTCTCTCTATAAACCCCATCATAACTTCACTATTAATAGTACAAGTATGGCAAAACCTACTAGAACATTCATTGATAATAGAATACCCAGTATTGTATGATACCATATCCATCGTGTCTTATAGGCATTGTCAATAGATAACTCGTTTGGGTCTATATCTTTCTCTGTTTCCTTTGCCCATTTAAAGTGTCTAAGATATTTCAATGTTGTGTCTTCCTTTTAGTTCTTTTATTATTCTTTCTTTCCACGCGGCCTGTACCTCAGTTGTCGGATGTTTATTTAAATCCACACTTGCTGTTCCCTGTTCATAATGCGAAAACTCCTGTAGTCCACCCTTCTCTATCATATCATTTTCATAGAAGTGCCATGTTCCCCAATCAATCAAATCATACCAGTGTTTTGTATTGGGGTATAATCTATCAATCCGTTTGTTATGGTAGTCTCCCTTGAGTTGTTGCGCTAACGTGTTCACTTGGTAATCATCGGCGTCTTCGCTGTATTCCTTTGGGTCTTCCTTACTACTGTTGCTGAATGATGTTCTCAGTCGTGTGTACAACCATCCTACTGATGAAACTATGTCCTTTTTCCAGAAACTCTCTGGCGCTTCAAACTCTTTATCTGCCAAGTCGTGAAACACGTTCTGCCAGCACATATTCATTATCGGTATGTTCTTGGCCTGGCATAGACTCTGTACCGTAATCATGGCCCTCAGAGAGCTTACATACGCTTCTTCTGGATTATAGGTGTCCGTGAAATAGGTCTTCAGTCGAGCGTCCAGCGGCGTTACTTCGTAATTCCAAATGCCATATCCACCCCCTACGATAAGCCAGTTAGACAATGCATGTTTCTCGTGTTGCATATCGGTTAGAATATAGTTGGAGAATCCGGGCTTGTCTTTCGGAAAGCTTTGATGAATTGTCTGCCAGTCGGGGTCATCGGATGTGAATAGGAATTCCTTTCTAAACGGACTCGACCACATAACAGCAACCATTGTGTTCTCGCTGGTCACATGTGGTTTACTTAACTCGTAACATATTCTGTCACAGATAATCTGATTACCAGACGCCATCTCGGCAGTGTTGATTACGTTCTCGTAGTCATCCTTTAATTGTTCTCCCCACGCCAGATTGTTAGCATCCATGTGGGCAGTGAATGAACAACCACCCAGAATAAGATTGCGAGAAAACCTTTCCTTATCGGTATTCAATCCGCGTCCCATCTCTAGTCGGCCCGTCTTCTCGTTGATACGGTTTCTTTTCTTTTTAGATGCCAATGTGTTGTTTTCTCCAATCGTAGATTGTGCCGTCCGATACCTCAGTGCCTTCATGGCCGAGGTTGCCGATAATGACATATTCGCCATCGACTATTTCTATTCGCGGCGCGGCACCATCACGGGTGATATAGTTTACCCATGCATCAAACAATTGCCCATGTGCAGTAGACAACATCGCCCAGTTGGCTAGTTGGTCTTCTCGTTTACCATGTGCTATTAGTTGGGCGGGTGGTATATCACCGTGGGCATATGAATTCATCTCAGCGACCATAAGGAAATTAAAGTCGTGGGATATCAGTTCCTTTTCATACTCTAATAAACTAACTGTCTTCTTGTATGTCTTCGTCAATGTCTTCCATCCAACGTGCCAGTCTATTGAAGTTCTTACCAAGCATCATGTTGGTTTCCGATTCACCCATGTAGGACTTTAGAAACTCGCGCATGATAAGCATGGTTGCTTGAGCTGAAGTTTGTGTACCCTTGCGGTAACCCCATGTATATGCCACCGCAACTGCTACGCATCCTACCATCACGGCCATATTAATTTCAACCATCATATGGGTTCATTCCTCCACCAATCCGTTCCAAGTAAAAACTCTTTGGTATCACGGACTTTGTACTCGTCTTTCAGAAATTCTATATTCTTCGTGACATATGTGCTGTAGTCGTACAGCGCCTCGTTATGCAGTTCTCTTTCTTTACAGTTATCTTGGTATAGGCTACGGCAGAATTGTTTAAAGTCTTCTCCTAAATCGCCATCAACTTCCTTCAGTAATTGCGTCATATATCTCTTCCCAGTTTTTAACAACTTTGGCCGACCCATCATACTTCAGATTGTGACCATGTTCGATTAGGTATCCTTCAAATCCAACCTTGATACCCTCATCTACGTTTACATACTTATCTTCTACCCAAGGCGCGCCCGGATACTTGGCAGACAGTTCAAGCAGAATCTCATCCTTGTCTGCACCACAACTTAAATAGTGATACTCAATAAATGCGTCTTCACCAAATAACTTCTTGAGGTTCGCTGTCCGTAACTGTTGGGCATACGGGTCAGAGCTTAGACTAGTCACCGCAACAAACCGATACCCGTGTTTCTCAACGAGTTTCTTCATGTAGTATTGGGCGTCCCGTAACGGGGGCAGGAATCCGATAGCGGCACTAGCGTTAAACTGCGCCGTAAATGCCCGTCCCTCTTGATAGGTAATGCCATATTTCTTTGAAACTTTGTATTCTAGTTTTGGATTCTCTCCAACTGGTTCCATACCATTATGTGACATCCAAACAGAAAATGCAGTCTCCCAATCGAGGCAAACCCCATCGCAATCTGTAAGAATAATTTTGTCTTTATTTACCATCAATTACCACCCACTTGTATAGTGTACATACTCGTCTGGGCATGCCATCACACCACAAACACATTGACCTTTGACCTCTAGGGCCTGCCGTTCTATCTCTTCGGCATAACCATCTAAATGAGCCTTCTCACTCTCATTCAAATCATTATACTCAGTGCCCTCTGGTTTACCCATTTGCACCATCACTTCAGACCACACCAGTTTAATCATCTTAAACACCACTCAACTTAACTGCGTACCGCCACATCACTTGGGCAGCATCATCCCACCTTGCCGCTGATTTGGCCATCACCACGTTGGCGAGGTCATATTTGGCGATATAGAGGGCGAGTTCTTCGGTAGTTGCACCAAAAACGGTGTTTCCATTCTCTAGGGTGAGTTCTAAACCACCATTCTGAGCGTCTATAAATTTAATCATCTGTATTCCTTCTTAGTCTCGATTACATAGTGATCATGACACACCATAGACCAGAAGTCAAGTCTTTTCTTGCTTAATCCGACTCATTTGGGCGGTATTTGTCGTAATATCGACCCCATTGCCATGATTCTGGGATATCGCCGTCAGAACGTATCAAATGGGACTTCCCAGTTGGCTCCACGGCCCATCGCATTTTGGGTCTGGCGTAGGCCTTTTCCCGTATTAGTTGTATGGTCTTTGGGTTGTGTTGACGCCCGTACATGGGGTTGAATTCCCCACGGCGTGTACCTGTCATTGTACGAGATATCTTGGACTTGTGGTCTTCTGAGAGACCCTTTGAATTAGGGTTACCTTTCCCCAACTTGGCGTTCTTAATCCTCTCACGCCCCTCTGGCGTGTGCCAGGCGGTACGATCTCGGCATCTGTCTACTATGGGTAGGTCTTGCGGATTCTGTGTGACAGCGTACTCTCTAATCTTCTCAACATTACCAAATTTGATAATCATTTCTCGTGGTTTTGGAACGTCTTGGAGAGTCTTTTCATCAACAATCCAAAACTCATTTTTCCAACCACTGCACTTAAAAAGAAAGAATCTGGATGCTCTAGTGTCACCCATTTAGAACTTCAACTGAACTAGTATCCACCAGACCCAGAGACCCCAGAGACTTTAATGCTGTCAACTTACCCATCCATCCGTGAAGTTCCGCCAACTCATCCTCAATGCTGTCAGTATAGTCGTAGTCGGCAGCGTGCCCTTGGCGATGCTCATTTTCTATCATCATTTCTAGATTTAGTTGGTGTTTCGCAATTTGACCTTCTAAGTAGGTAGTCATTGTAGAGATAGTCGAATCACGCCTACTCAGTTTGCCAACACTCTTGCGCCACGCTTCAAGCGAGTCTCCTGCGCTCACTTGCTGAATACCTGATTGGTTGGCCTATCTGTTTTCTTGCTGACTACCTTCTTCTTGGATGCACGTTTCTTTTTGGGTTTCGTGTAGTCCGTGATACCAATCGCAGCGAGAAGTTTCTCTAGTTTGGGATACAGTTCAAGCAATGTGCCATCTTTGACATGGGTCAATATTGCAGCTTCTGATGGGTGGATACCTTCTAGTATCTGGGCCCAGTTCATTTCACGTTTCCAAGCAACTAGATTGTTCATGTTGGAATTGGGGTCAACAAACTGTGAGATTCTACGCCACTCCATCATTATAGAGGTAGCACCTAATCCTTCTGGTGCCATGTCTAACTTAATATTGTCTGGCATACCTTCGGGTAGGTTCCAATTTGGTTTATCTGCACCAACACCCATTCTTACTATTGGAACCAATGCTTGGTTGGTTGTCTTCCATTGTTTTAACCGTGTGACTTGTTCCTCCACGGTTAGGGCTTCAAATATCCAGTCGAAACCCTCGTTCTGTTGCCTAAATTTTCTCATCTTTCATTCTCCATTAAAAGTCATCAATCACATCAATTAGTCTGTCTAATTCAAAGTTCATGAAATATTTATACATGTCCTCGGAGGACTTATTTAATTGAGCCTCGTATTGATTGACAATCTGTTCCTTGATGTCATCGGGCGTACATGTCAAATCCACCATAGTCTTGTTTCGGATATACCCTGCGGCCATATCACCCGTCACCCACTCCTCTGGTTTCTGAGTCTTCCACTCAGCAACTAGAACTTTACGAATAGGTGTCTGTCGTATGCCATCAACAAAACTATTATCACAACTGAGGATATTGGGTACACCATCGCCCTTGTCACCGCGTATGATATGTTCGCGCAGTATTGCCTCGGCACTTTCCTTGATTACTACGAACTTCTTCTTCATGGGTGAAAATTGCGCCACGTTAGAATATTTCTGTAGTTGTTGGAAGTCATGGTCACCCGACACAATGAGCAATCTCTGAGCATCTGGGAACAATGGGTGGTCTGTCAAATCATGGTCTTGACTGTATGCACATAATGTACCAATCACATCATCTGCCTCTGCACCATCAACATCAATAACCGGATACGGCATGTGTTGTTGTAGTTCATGTTTGACCATCGACAAACCTTGGAAGATAGATGCCCAATCATAACCACTGGATTCTCTTGTCTTCTTTCGACTCGCCTTGTACTGTGGAAATACCGACCTCCGCCAGTATCTTCTATTGTCACAGGCAATCACCAAATCACCATACTCATCACCGTACTTAGCTTTATAACTGCGTAAGGTATTGAGTATCATATGGCGAACTAGGTCAGTATCCATGACTTCGGATTTAGACCCATTCATGTGTGCCATGAGGGCGCCTATACCAATCTGGTTGTAATCAATTATTATCATCTGATTCTTCCCCCCAAACGCCTTGTATGTCTGTGTAGTACACGCCCTTCTGGCGTTTGATATTACCATCTGCGTCAAACGCTGGAACAATACAACGCCAGACAACACGTTTCTCTTGGTCTTCGCCAAGAAATTGGTTTGTCCATACCGAATCTTTCAGGTATCTTTCCATCGAATTGATGTAATGCCTGACAGACTCGTATTGAGCAAGAGCACCCTTAGCACCTTGTTTCTCCTGTTGTCTCAGGGAAGGCAACTTATCTTTGTTGGCCTTAATCCACGCCTTCACCTTTACATACGATAACATATCATCATCGTCTTTCGCCAGTACATCGGGGTGGACAGATTTCAGTTGCGGAGGGTTCTTCTTCGCCTTCTCCTCACGGGCCTTCGCTAACCGTTCGGCAGCGGCAGCCCGTTGTTCTTCGGTCATAGGTTTCCTACGTTTCCGAGTCGGAGCGGGTTCCTTTCGGAAGTCTTCTTTTGATATTCGTGCCATGATTGGACTCTTTTATGATTACTAAGGCTATATAGTAACACATGTGTAGACCAAGTGTCAAGCGTTATTTACTAAAAAGAGCGAATATATTGAATATTAGCGACAATTAGTGTGCGCCAGTTCATTTTTTCGGTATCATACACCGTCACATGGGTGTCCTTTACTTTAGCACCCCCTGTTTGAACGGGACTAGTCACCTCAGGCAGTAAGTCTGGCTTCAGGGTAGCACGGACATCCCTTTCTGTTCCATCGAGTTTCTTGTATCCAAGCACCACCTCGTGTGTTTGTAAGAGATTTGATATGTGGTTACTATCATTTACGAGTACTTTTTGCAGTTGCTCTTGAGTATAGGTTACATCATTCATAATATTTTCCTTCCTTTAAGTTCATTATATATTCTATCGGCATATGCCTGATGGCATGCCTCATCGGGGTGGCCATCCGGCATATTCCCGATATACAACCCATTGGGTTGGTTGTTGTACGGCGCATCCCTAAAATACATCGCATAGGGGTGACCATCAAACCACTTCGCAGTGGAAACTGTTTTGAATAGGTTATTAAACTTCCTACTCATTTCTGATTTTTGCATTGTCCTTATGAAAATCTTATTTGTCTTATCCTTCTCAGGGTCACCGAACGTATCAAAATGCGCCCACTTAGTACGCCAATTACATCCTCTGGGGGGTGTATTAGACAATACTTCTGTGCCAAAGGCGTCAATCATTTCTAGTTCTGATTTCAATGATTGACACGTTTCCCAGTTCATCATCATGTCAACTATTAGGTGTGGTATCTCGTTACTCTCAAACATATCATGTAAGTAAATCACATGGCGGAGATAGTCAAACAAACTATGCACTGTCTGATTCATAAATGTCAATGCCGAGAACTCATCTTTCATATTATGGTAATGTCCAGTGACGTTCTTGTCGTTGTCATTTTGGAATGAATACGCTGGTGTGCCATGTATATTTTCAACCATCACTTGGTATTCACCCCAGTTCCAATTGCAATATTCTTCCTGAGTAAAATACCCAACATCACTTTCTGCTGACCATATCCCGCCGTCTGCCCAATTATGGAAGTCTGGTGTTGGTTCAGTTGGCCGCCATTTGTCAATGAAATCAAATCCAATTGGTATCTGGAACCTAGATGCTTCTGTCATCTGTATAACTGCACAATTAACAATCTTGTCTGTTTCTAACAAGAAATCTTGAGTCGTTCTCCAAGTACGCCAATTAGAACCACCGCCCCTAGATAAGTTGACGGGGGACAATTCCAATTTCTTTGCGAGTATAGTGGGCCATCGATGGTCATGTCTGTATTGAAAATCACAGTGCTGCCACTCTTGGTCGCCATCGTTTTTGCCTTGTTTAGTCGTTTCACCTAGTTCCGCACCAAGTGTAATAGAACAACCATTAGTTAATAGGGATGGCATTCTTCTCTCCACATCTCATTTGATAACAACCATTATACACCATCATAGGGCAAATGTCAAGGGTTATTTACGCAGCGCGATAATAAAATGGCGGATGCGTTTCCTCATAGAATTGGTTATTGATAGTGACACCATCAAAGGCATGTGCTATAAAGTTGTTATTAGTTAAACCATCAACCCAGTGAATACCATTACATGAATTGAAATGTACCAGTAATGCCTGCCCTTGTTTGGGGAAATCAATCGTGGTTACATCAACTTCTGGTTCTCTAAGTGGAGCAGTCAAATTGGGGGCGCCTAGACATTTATCAGTAAAGAATACTTTCATACTCTCTGTAACCTCCCCCTCAATATGTATCGGGTATATTATGGTAAAGGTGTCCTTGTAGGTTCCGCCGTCAGTTGTTAGTGGTGAGTGGGCGTGTTTGAATAATCTGGTCTGTGTGGATGGGGTGTAACTATTGTTACCTATCAATATACCCAAGTAACCACAATAAGACTTCACATAACTTTTAATCGTTTCGACAGAATTGCCGTGTACAGTAGAGAATGAGAAATCTTCTATTGGAATGTTCTTCATCTGCCAATAGTCTAATGGGCCATTGAGAAAATAATAACTCTCATCAATGATAGTTTGTCGTTCTGCATCTGTAAAACTTTGGTTTCTAGCCCAGTCGCCATGTTCAGATGCAGACATATCAAATCTATTGGCAAATGGTTGTCTTAAACATATAGACCAATCAAACCTCTTTGGCACAAAATCAATATACTTGTACGATAACATTATTAAGTTTCCTTATCTATCAACCACTTCAATTTCTTCTTCTCGCCATCCGTTAAATTTTCACTACCAGAAGTTGTACCATACTTATCCATTACCCAATCATCTATATCTGCAGCAATGTGTGGTTCACTGGTAAAATGGTGGCCAGCATCATCTGATGCCTCTGCTGGAGATTCTGGTATTATCTGTTCCTCTACCACCGACTCATCAATCGACATCATTGTGATTCTACCGCCGGTTCTTTCCTTAAAACTCATGTTGGCCGCAATCACTAACACGATGGCCAATGGGTCAAACACAAACATGAGCAGTAGTATAATGATACGCACTGACTTGTCAACACTATCCTTGCCTGACTCCTCGTATATTAGTTCTGATATGTATTTGATGGGGCCTATCTCAGCATCCATCTGTGCTGTTTGTTGTCTCATTGGTAACAGTTCAAGATTGAGTTCGTCAATCCTAACAACGGCAGCATCCATCTGTGCATTTAGTTCGGCACGTTCAACTCGTTGTCTTCCGTTAACATAATTCTTATCTTTGCCTTGAGATGTTCTGAGTGTGTCATCTAATCCGACAATGCGGTTTCTGGCCTGATTTAGTTTGCTGACCTCTGCGTCTAGTCTAAACTCTATCACATCAATATTTAGAGCGTAGTCGGCATTTGTTGCTGTCTGGTCTATGTGCGCTTTAGATAGGAATCCAAATATACCAATGGATGTGATAATGGACAGTATGATTATCGCTAAGACCATATACGTCTTCATCACCCATTGCGTCTTTGCCCAATACTGGTACACCCAAGATGCGGTAACAAGTTTGGCAATCTCCAAGGCAACTCCCATAGCAAATATGGATTGGGGTAGTCCACTGAAAATTGCCATCAACCCAACAATAGAAAAGTATGCGGCAACTGCCGATACTGATAATGCTGAGAACAGCAGTCCTATTAATAATACCATTATTTTACTATCTCCTAAACTGGAGTCCACTCCACGGGTTCAAACTCTGATAAGTAACCCATTCTCAATCTTATATGTAACATGTCATTCAGGCAATTTGGGTCTTTCCTTTGTTGCCATTGATATAGGAATTCCTGTATCTTTGCATAGTTACGTTGGTCATACTCTACTATGGTTTCTTTTCTTAATTGGCCTTCCCACTCCTTGACAAACTTAGAACTGCCAAAGTACTTCTCATATAGTTTATCACTCTTGCACGAATATCCAATGTAGTATCTCCCATCAGGAAAATATGTACAGTAAACTCTATGGGTCTTCGGGGGCGCTTTCTTCTTCTTCTTTTTCTTCTTCGGGGACGATTTTAGTTCTTTTACTGTTCCACTCATAACCATCAGGTAACTCCTCACTTAGCGAACTACTATTTATGGTCTTTTCACCACCCCATAATCTATCCATTGCCTCGTCTTTGTTAGCACTGACTAGTTTTGGTTTCTTTGCATGTTCATGTGTTATCGGTGTTATCGCTGCCATCAGAACCAACCCACAAGGATATTAATCATAATTAGGTATACGCACATTAGGTTTGACAATACTATGAACGTGCGGATGGCTGATATTCTATTTTCATTTTGAACATCATACCCATCCTCTTCATCGAATGAGCCCAGCGCATGTTTCCACACTACCCAAAGTTTCTTCATTAGTTCCGCCATTGAAAATGCCCTATCCACATGCCTTGTTTACTATGTTCCAGAGAGTCCTGTTCCAAATTCGCACCATGCCAATTATCAAATCGTTCCTCATAGATAACCTTTCTTCGTAATTTCATGGGTGTTGTTTCGATAGTCGCAATCAAATCTTTTGTTGAAAAGTTTATGTTCGTTCTTATCGGGTATTCGATTCCTTTATCAGGCCATGCATTGCCAATCGTTCCACTGTATTCGGTATCCACAGCGACATGGTAAGGTTCGCCAGTAGCAGTTTCAATTATCAACATCTCTGGTCTGATTTTGTTTATAATCATCTCCAATAAATGAAGTGGACTATGTAAATGGTACAACACACCCATCAAAACAACTACATCGTATCGAGAAAGGTGGTTAGTCGCCGATTGGTCGAAACAATAATAATTAAAATAGTCATTGGCAGTGCCACTGAATGTGGTTTGTTTTCTCACCATCGGGTCTGGGTCTATTGTTGTTATTTCCAATGGAGTGTGTTTTCTAATTTCTTCTGTAATGCGGCCAGTAAGAGAACCAATTTCTAAAACCCGTTTTCCCTCTACACAAGGAAACACTTCCCTAGTTAAAAATTGACTATAACTTTCCACGATACTTCCTCTCAATTCCACGATACAATATTAATTTCCACCAAGGCACAAACTTGGGCATCCGGTGTAATGTAAACTCCCACAACTGTCCATGTTCGTCTTCATAGACACAGTGGTATCCTCTCCATCGTCTACTGGCAACCGGAACAATCTTTCCCCTAAATCCTTCAAGGAACCATCTTTTGCCAGCATAGTACCAGCAATTGGATTGTGGTATAAATGCAATGATAGGCAATAGCAACACCCACAGTAGAATCATCCATGTGGTTACCAATTTCTTACCAATCATATTAATTTCATTTTCCACAATCCAAATTCCCAGACATACCTTGACCCCTTTTTGGTGTAGTGCGAGGGGTCAAGGTCACCAATATTTTCCAACAGTATCTTTGAGAATGGTATCTGTTTGGTGAATACATGTTCTGGCTCGGTCATCATTGTACTGGAGTTCATCTCTTCTTTTATTCGTTCTACGTCTGAAAACTGTGCCGTACATATGTACAACTCCCCACCCTTATTCAGATGGTATGGGGCCTCGCGTATCGCCCTGCATATTATATCAGCACCTGTCTCATCGGCAGTGGGAACTCCTTTCGGAAACCATCCCGTCATCTCTGCCACCCTTCTATCAATACCAGATACATCACATGCAATCACATCAAACTTGTCATCTATATTTTCAAATAGGTCACTCTGTATGGTATCCACTTGAGTACCAGTAGGGTCGGTTGACTGATTGATAGCGACATTTCTTTTGGTGTAGTATATATGTTTATCATATACATCACTAGCAGTTACCGACTTGGCACCATTCTTTGCAAAGTAAACCGCGAGTGGGCCAATGCCGCATCCAAGGTCTAATACGGTCTTACCCTCTACTGGTACATTTATAGCAGTAAACTTTGTGATGGTGGTTGGCACAAAACAACTATCGTCATATTCTAAATCGTAACCATAAAACATACAATACATCTACTACTCCACTTTAGTTATTACAAGACCCAACTTCTTCAAAAGGGTGAGGCCATCACTGTCTCTATACTCTTCTTTATAAAGGACATGTTTAATACCGGATTGGTATATCAACTTAGAACATTCCAAACACGGAGCGTGTGTAGTATACATCTCAGCACCATCGGCACTCTCCGTAGACTTAGCAACTTTAGCAATTGCGTTTGTCTCTGCGTGTAGTACTTCTGGTTTAGTTACTAGTTTCCTACCGTATCCAGTGTTACCACTTTTCTTTACATCCTCACAACAATTGTCCCATCCAGCGGGCGTACCATTGTATCCAATAGAAATTATCCTATCATCCTTTACAATGATACAACCCACCTTCAGTCTTTCTGCTGATGAAAGTTCACCAAATCTTGCAGCCACATCCATGTAGGCATGGTCAAATTTATCTATCATTACCAATCCTCTACAACTTCCCCAAACTCATCAAGGAAATCAGTTTGCAGTTCCTCTTCTAATTCCACCTCTGCGCCACAAAATGAACAGTATGAAATTATATAATGTGACTCAGACAAAGAATCGGTCTTTATCTTATAAACCGCATCACAGTTAATACACTCTACTTGTTTTGAATGTTCTGTCATTATGATGTCACTGACCCCCATACCTCACCCCACTCACCTTCTACTGCGCCCCTAGCATAATCAGTGGCGCGGTTCTCAAAGAAGTTGGTGTGTGTTGGAGCGTTTATCATTTCCTCTACCCACGGTAATGGATTCTTTTTCGCTTTGAATATCCCTCTCATGCCCAAACTAATCAATCTCCTGTCTGCAATATATCGAATGTATTTCTTAACATCATCGGATGTAAGATTGTCCATTGGCCCCATTGCAAATGCCAAGTCAATGAACTTCTCTTCTAACACTACCATCTGTTCAGCGACAGTGTAGATTTCTTTTTTCAGTTCGTCATTCCAAATCTCTAGATTCTCTTCGACATATGTTCTAAACAATTTAATCATGGACTCAGCGTGCATTGTCTCATCCACGATAGACCATGTAATAATTTGTCCCATACCTTTCATCTTACCATGTCGTGCGAAATTCAACAACATGATGAAAGAACTAAACAACTGCATACCCTCAGTGAATGCACTGAAAGCTGCAATGTTAACAGCAATACTTTTCTTGGTTCCATTCGCTTGAGACAGTCCCACGAAATATTCGTGTTTGTCCGCCATCGCCTGATACTCTAAGAACTCACTGTATGTACTTTCTGGCATACCAAGAGTCTCAATCAAATGCGAGTACGCAGCAACATGCAATGCCTCCCTAGCAGCAAATCCAGATAACATCATACGAACTTCTGGTTGTGGAAAATATGGCAAGTAGTTGGTCACATATCCATCAGCGACATCAATGTCACCTTGTGTGAAGAACCGAAAGATATTAGTAAGAAATGATTTCTCGGCCGGTGTCAATACAGTCTTCCAATCTTTCACATCCTCCGCCATAGGCACTTCTGTGTGTAACCAATGCGATTGTTCGTGTTTCAACCATGCGTCATATGCCCACGGATAATTAAATGGTTTAAAATATTCTCTCTTACTTGTCAAGTCTTGTTTTGGTGTCATCTTAGTTCTCTCCGGTATCTGTTTTGTTTATTTGTTTGAATGCCCATTCTCTTTCTTTGCACCACCAACAAGAATTACATCTACCCCTGTTTAGTTCGGTGCAACTGTGGGTGATAGGGGCGATGGCACCTGCAATCCCCAAATCAAACCCTAGTTGTACTATCGTATCCTTTGTAAAGTTCGCAAAAGGTTGACTCAATTTCTCAAACCCCGACTCCGGTTTCTGGAATCTATCATTGGGCATTGGATAACCTTCATCCAGCATGTCCCTTTGATTAGGCGGGTACTTATTTACGGCGGTGAATAAATGATCCGCCAAGTCCCTCTCAAATATCTCATATGCCCCACTGGTAACATAGTCAGAGGGATTGGTAGAGGATATGTCCCCTACGATGGTAGTCTCTGTCTGGCGATGCCCTAGCGTCTTGGATGACCACTCTAGCACCTTATTAGCGTAATGTTCAGCACCATCTATCTTCGGTACTGTAAACGCATTACACTCCTGATTGCGTTGCATACATACAGTCTTAACCATGTACCACATGACAGCACTGTCCCAACCCCCACTAACCATGACCGCGATTCGTTTGTCTAGGGGAATATCCTTCACCAATGAAAACGTGAACACTGTCATCATCAGCCTTCGCACGCCACGCAATTATCACCATCTATCATACTCTGAAAATCGAGTTCTTTAATAACTGCCCTCTCAATGCGTTGTGATATCTTATCTGCCTTACCCAGTTTCTCAGACCGACAATAGTATAGGGTTTTCATACCCTGTTTCCATGCAAGATAATGCACCGCATGTAAATACTTAATGTTTACCGTGGGACGGAAGAATAGATTTATTGACTGTGATTGGTCAATCCATTCCTGTCTCGTGGAAGCATGTTCGATGACCCATCGTTGGTCAATCTCCATAGCAGTCTTGTATACTTCTTTTTCTTTATCACTCAAACATGAAACGTGTTGGGCAGAACCATCGTTAGCAACTATCGATGACCAAATTTGGTCATAATCCAAGCGTTTATTCTCTTCAACTTTACTTTTAATAAGAGCATCCAGATGCTTATTCTTATTGAGATACGATCCAGATAATGTGTCTTGTCGGTAAGCATTTGCACGATAAGGTTCCACAGACGGTGAAGTGTTGCCCATAATAATACTACTGGAAGCATTAGGAGCAATAGCCATAACATGACTAAATCTTCGTCCCGTGCCTCTTGCGTCAATAGCTTCGCCTCGTGCAGTGCCAAGTTCAATATTTGCCACATCTAACCTACTCCTAATTAATTTAAACATTCTAATATTTGTAGACTTAGCTAAGAAGTTTTCAAATGGTATACCTTGTTTCTGTAGGTAGGCATGAAACCCCAACGCACCAACACCAATACTACGTTCCTGTTTTGCGGAGTAGATTGCTCGTGATACATGTTTTGGTGCATTATCAATGAAGTACTGCAATACATTGTCTAACATCTCTGCGATATCTTTTAAGAACAATGGACTTTTTGACCATGCGTCATAGTGTTCCAAGTTAACAGAAGACAAACAACACACGGCGGTTCGGTCTTTGTTGGTAGGCAGAATTATTTCAGAACATAGATTACTCTGGTGTATCTTTAATCCCAATGCCTTCTGGAAATCTGGCAGGCCACGATTACTTGCATCGATGAAGTGTAAGTATGGTTCACCTGTCTCCATGCGGAGTTCAAGTATCTTCTGCCACAATGCCTTAGCTGATACAGTATCTCGTACTTCACCAGTGTGCGGGTCAGTAAGATTCCATCTATCATCAGCATTGGGGTCTGTCATACACCGTTCAATAATCTCCATGAACCTGTCATTGATATTAATACCATGATGGAGGTTCTGGCACCGCATGTTTTGGTCACCCGTTCCTTTCCTCATTTCCATAAACATCATAATGTCTGGATGTGAGATGTCCAAGTAAGCGGCATAACTACCACGGCGTGTTCTGCCCTGTCTATATGCAAGTGAACTTGAGTCATAGGTTTTAAGGTGAGGTAATACCCCAGTGGATATATCATCGGATGCACGAATACCAAACCCAATACCAACACCACCCCCAAGCATAGACAACCAAGCTGTCTCACTGAAATTCTCTACCAATCCCTCTGCCGTATCATCAATGTAATTTAAGAAACATGATATAGGCAGTCCTCGTTTCGACCTACCATATGATAATATAGGCGTACTGTAAGACAACCAATGTTTACTTGAGTAGTCATATAACCGTTGTGCGTGTTCTGGGTTACTACCAAACTGTTTACTGACATAAGCAAATCGATGTTGGGGACTATCTTCTTCCTCTTTCATGTAACTTTCTTTAAGACGTTGAAGTCCAAGCGAGTCAAACAACTTGTCCCTATCTAAGTCTATCTTAATTCCAATGTAATCTGTCGTGGGCATTATAGTTCCTTTTTCCAGAGTTCCACCATTGCTTCATGGAAGGGGAGGCCTGGGTGAATTAGGTCTCGTGAGAGAGCGTATTTTTTATGTTTGTTCTTAGCATAGTCTGCCAATCCGACTGCATTTCTTTCTGATGCTGATATAATCTTTAATTCTACATTGTTAATGGAACACAACTGGGATACAGCAAGCAAATTCTTTTGTCTTGATATAAACCTTTCAGTCGATGAATTGACCAACTCTTTCTGCCACTCAACACTCGACCAGAACCCAATAGCATCGTTCCATTCTTCCTTGCCGGACTCATCAACAGACCAGACTTCTCTACCCAGTGAACTATTCTCCAATAGAAGAACCATCTTAGGCTTGATGACAGGTAGCCAATTATACAGTGTTCGGAAGCAAGTGTCAAGCCCCGTCATACATAATCCTAAGTTCCATACCTTCTCGTTCAATTCCTCGCCCAATAGGTATGGCCATGTCATCTCTCTTGGTATACCAGTGCCATAGGTAAAACATTCTCCAATGGCAATGATAGAGTCGGGCGATGATACGAATTCATCATCTCTATACCCGTGAGAGTTTAGGTCATAGTAGACTTCTGTGTCAAACCAACCTTCCTTCTCCAGTACATCCCGTTTAAACTTTACGTTTCCTTTCCACGCTTCTTCATTGTCGGTAGAACTCCACTTCTGTCTACTGGGTTCATCCAACTCCCTGTTCCACCCAAATGCATACGCGATTCTTTTCTTTACAGAATCGCTGGCATCCTCCAGTGAGAAGTCATCTGTCCTACCATGCAACACCCGTTCAAAGGCTTCATACTTAGAAACCACTTAGAAACTGTACCTTTCTTCACAGGCAGCAGCAACATCTGGAAAGTGGGTGGTAATGATATCCCAACACAAAGAAGCAATTTCACTGTGTTCTTTCTGAGTGCCGTGGCCCATTCGTAAGTGACAGTAATGAATCCAAGAACGCAATGTACCAGCCATGTAAAGAGTACTCATGGTATTGCCTTCTGGTAGTATTGCTCGTGCCTGTTCCTTTGCAATACCAGAACCAAGAGCCCAATCATAAACCTCCTTTGATTTATTGATAACCTCTCGTTGTTTCATTCTCCAAGTTTCTTTTAGTTCTTTGTCACTGAGAGATTCACCCAACTCAACACTGTTCTGTCGGTTCTTATCATCCTGTAATCTAGCTTCCCTCTCAACCCAATCGGTTGACTCAGCATATCGTTGACTGAATTCTTGGAATGCAAAACTACGGTGTCGCAATATCTGTCTTCCGATATCCCGTGTAGTTTTTATCTCCATTGTCAATGACACAATTTCAAACGGAGACCAATGGTCTTCTTTAATAAGATAGGACAATAATTTAGGCGCGGTTCTTTCATTGGCTTGATTATTGGGGTTACTAACTCTAGCTGCATATGCAATTAATTGATTAGCCGTCTTACAGTTAGATTGGGCTGACGGTTGTGTCAATCCAACTAGGTTCACTTCTTGCTTCATATTACTCCTAACACTTCTTCCATTGGTTTAATAAAAACTTGGCAGTCAATCCACTGTGTGTATTACTATTAATCACATCAGCAACATCAATACCAGCATCGTACATATCATTTATATCTTTCTGAACTATCGATTCTGGCCATATAACAACATTATAATCCAACTCGACATACTTCTCCACCACCTTCATAACTTCTACATTTCGTGGTTGATTGTCAATCACAATTGTAATCTTATCTTTCTGGATATTCAACTGTTCAATCTTGTTGAAGGATGTACCAGCACAGGCAATACTGTTTTCTAAAAACAGACTATCCAACGGGCCCTCAACAATTGATACTGTTTTGGTCAAATCCACTTTATCTAAACCAAACACTGTCGGCGCATCCTCTTGTATCTTAACAAGAATATACCTCAGTGATTCTCCCCGCATACCTCTCAGCGATACTGACATCAACTCGCCATTGTGGTCAAAGAAGGGAATGACCAATCGAGGTTCGTCAGTAACTATTGAATCTTGGTACTTGTCGTTGAGTTGTACTATGTCTTTTATGTTATTGATATAGTAAAGTCGATCCCATTTATCATTTGGGATATTTCTACTTTTAACATATTTTACTGCTTCATGGTCATATGGGAGACTGTCCAATCTATCGCACAATTTATAAAACAAACTAAACTTAGGTTCAAACTTGGGCGGTACTACTGGCTTATCATCAAACAACTTATGACCATTGGGTGTCCAATCAGACCCTTGCGGTGTCCAAGTGGGCGTCTTCTTCTTGTTCTGTGTCTCGCCGAACTTCTCAAGGCAATATTCCTTGTGGAGATTGGGTGCGAGTTCCTTTAATACGCTATTCATCGATGCGCCATGACCACAGTTATGGCACTTGAATATCATATTATTTTCTTTACGGAAGAAAAACCCACGCATCTTATTAAGATTCTTGCGTGAGTCGCCACAGAACGGGCATCTTACATTCCAAAGATAATCATTCTTTTTCTTGAATTTCTCAAAATTATGAGATATCAGATTTATGTACTTCACATCAACGTATAACATAAGGGACATTATACACTATGATTGACCAAATGTCAAGAACTAATTTAACTCATTTTGCAGTTCTTCTTTGCCTTCCTTACGGAATCGTTTGTTGTATCCACGTTTGATTGACTTAGCAACCCCTGACTTAGTTAGATATACATAGAACTTACGAGCATCAGTAAGAGCATCATACTCTGCGCCGCCATTCAGCGGAATCTTGGGTTTCTTCTTAGTCATAGTGGGTAGTATACACGATGATTGACCAGATGTCAAGGGTTAATTCATGAAAAGTTTGAGTACTTCAGCATTGCCTATTATGAACCCCATAACTGCCGCGGCACCCATCATCATCCATTGACGTTTCTCTAGTGACCTGATTCTGTCATCAGCATGTTTTTCATTCAGGTCAACTGCTTGATGGACGGAATCAATCGACTCCATAAGAGAAACGGTGAGTTTCTCTTGGTTTTTTAGGATTTCTCTGTTTATCGTTGAAATGCGGGAATGGAGTTGTTCATACTTAATATCAGAGCCATCGGCATTTCTCTCTACCTCTACCTCTGTTGTGGTTATACGTTGTTCATGCACTGCCAGCACCTCCTTAATTGAGATATTAAGTTCGGTGATTTTTTCTATAGACACATCTAAACGACCAAACAGGTTTGTCCACTGCTTGATGTCTGATTCGATAACGGCGACTCTTGTTTCTAGTGTTTTACCGACCATACTCCGGCCCCTTATTCTTCTTTTTCTTTCGTTTTTGAAGAGGCATCATACTGGGATTTCGGCCCGGCTCTCCCTGAGAGTCAGTTCCTATTCCGGCAATATTCCCACCTGTCATGGGCCCGCCGGCATTTGCAATTTCTTCGTCTAGAGCAAAATAGTTGAATGGTGTTCTACCCATCTCTAATAGTCTAGCTTCTTTTATTACCTTTTCATCCTGTGAATATAAATCAATCAGTGACTCAAATTCATCATCATCCATTTCCGATACTTTTCTGTTTTCGCGGAGAAGAGCAATGGCAGCAGCAAATGTGAGAAGTCTTCGCGCAGTTCTATCGGGAGACTTATACAGTGCCCGTTTAATTTTGAATGCGAGTTTGTCGAGCATTGTATATGCATCCATCTCGGCAGCACCGGATGGTTCCTTTAACTTAACCCCATCCTTATCGACTATGCCCATCTGAAATGCTGGGTGGTCTGTTATCTTCTGAGAGAACATCCTCAGTATCCGATATGCAATAAGACTGTCAACTACTCTCGACATTAAATTTTCCTAAGTATGTTTATTACATCAAAATCAAGCGGGATATCATCCCCCCGAACTCCACCTGTAACTATTTGTTCCAGAGGCATCCTATTTAAGAATACCAAGAACGTCTTTAGTATAGACCAGTGGTCATTGTCGATTTTATAAAATAGCAGTGGCGTTGCAGCCGCGTCTAATACATTGTACAGTACAATAAGGTGATTCAAAATAAGTCTATCGTTCAACACATTCGTTCTCTCATACCTTCTAAACAATCGTTTTAGGTATTTGAATCGTTTCACATCTTCCTCAAAATCATCCATACCAGAACACTCTGGACTACTGTAATTCTTCAATGCATATACTAAGTAATTATCTTCATTCAATTCAATCATTCATAAAATCTTTATTTTAATCCATTAATTATCAATTGGCGACTGCAGCTGTTCCTCCAATCATCCACCATTTACTATTAGTATATATGAGAGTTGCAGTATCGCCTGCATTGTTGAACGTAATTGTGTCGTGTCCCAAATCGGAATCATCTAGTGTAAGCGTAACTGAACTAGAATTACTATCCATTACAATAATTTTCAATTGTCCCTCAGTACCAGCGCCAATGGTTAACGTACCACCGGAGCCCGCATTGGTGAGTCTGGTTATATTTGTTGCAACCGAAACTACACCGGGCCCTACAATCGTATCAAAGTCTCCTATTGACACCTTGTCTGAAAATTTGACGGGTGTTATTATATCAGAAAACAATACTGCAGCTGATGTTGATTTACTAGTAGCACCTTGTACTAGATAAAAAGTATCTGCGGCGGCTACAGATGTAGCCGCCGTCAGTTCAGTAAGTTTACTATCAGCCATTTGTCTTGTCCTTATTCAGAGAACTGGATGTCATCAGCAGCATCACCAACGATACCGTTTTTCGACAGTGCAACAAGAGTTTCATACTGGACTCGACCAGCGTGAGCACCTGTCATCTCTGTACGTTTGACCCATCCTGTGTGAGCAACACTTGCCCCACCAGAACCTGCACCGATACTTACACCAGCAGTTGACTGCGTGATTCCAGTATTAGAAACAGCAACTTCAAAGGTCTGTGCGTTGTTACCAGTACCAGTAAGGTTAATCAGAGTTGCATGTGTAACTGTAATACCAGTAGGTGTTCCAGCAACCGTGACAATTGCTACGCCTGCTTCAGTTGTCAAAGTAAACCCAGTTACAGATGAACCAGAACCAGTGATGGCAGAAACCTTATAGATTCCACCACTCGCATATGAGTTGATTGAACCAGTTCCACCAAATGTTCCAGCAACTACCACTCTGTCACCAACAGCAACAGAAGAAGCGGCGCAAGTAAACTGTCCACCAGTTCCACCAATAACTATCGTTGTCAATGTAGAAGGAGCAGCAGCAACCGCAGTAGTAGCAAGTCTAAATGCACTTGCAGTTAAACCCATACCAGACACAAAGTATGTGGTATTGTCAACAAGTCCAGCAAGTGCAGTTCCGCCACCGTCTTGATACTTGATAGAGAATGCTTCTGAAAGTCCGTGAGTAGTGTATGCAATAGATTCAGTAGCGATTGTTACACCAGATGTGGGTATTGTTCTGATAGGAACAGGGATTGTTATAGCAGGAGCAGTTCCACTATAATCAGAACCCACGGCAGTGACAGTGTATGCACTAATAGCACCAGCTGCAACCGCAGCAGTTGCAGTGGCAGTATCACCAATAAAGGTTTGGTTGTTGTTACCAGTACCAGTTAATGTAATCTTAGTACCGGCGTTTGCATTTGATAAACTAGATGCAAGTTTGATATTGTCTGCGTCAACAACTATTACAAAGTATGCAGTAGAATCAGCAAGACCAGCAAGAGCAGTACCACCACCGTTACCGTAAGTCAACTTAGTACCAGTAGGCATGTTATGTCCAGCAATCTCAACACTATCTGTAGCAATCGTTACCTTTGCAGTTGCGACTGTGTTAGTAGTAGGAGCAGCAAGAACAATAGTCGGTACTTCTAGGTATCCAGCACCGCCATTGTTAACCGCGATACTTACAACATTGTCCGTACCACGAACCAGTTCAGACTTATCGACACCGAATATTGATGTGGTATCAGTGTTAGCGTCCGAAGCAGAAGATGATGGTTTTTCATTCAATGTAAATTGAGCACCAGAAGCAGCAGCGGGAGCAGTCTGTCGGTCAAGACCAATAACAGATGCTACTGTTCCACTAGTAATCGATGTGATTAAAAGTTCCTGCGTTCCTGTAACAATAACGTCACCAGTTGCAGATTCAGTAGAAAAATTAGTTCCGCTTCCAGTTACTGTTGCACGAATACCTTTTGCGAATGAAAGAGTCAGTACATGTGATGCACCAGACCCATCGGTTATAGCAATAGGTGTCGGTGTATTCATCATCGCATTGTGATATGAAGACGCCAACTGAAATGTATTTGTGGTTACGTTAGTCACATAGTAACTAGACGTACTTGTTAAACCCACTACCGTGGTTCCGCCGCCGTTACCATATAACAAGTAATCGCCGTTTCGGAATGGATGGCCATTACTTGTAATGGTAGCACTCCCAACAGCGGATGCTCCATTAAATGTTACGGTAGGCGCAGTGATGGTAATAGTACCCGTGGACGTTTTATCGTCCTTTTTTCCCCAACCTGACATGTGTCTCTCCTTTTCTCTTTTTTGTGTTTTAAATATTTATTTGATATGTGTGGCGAAATGCTTGATGGACTTATGCCCATGAGTCTGCATATGTTCTTTATCGTTAGGTTTTGAACTCATGTACTTTGCCAAAAACTTAGCAGCATGATGTTTTGGTACATCGTGATGTTTGCCGTCTTTAAACTGTACTTTTTTACCTACTGATAACGCCTTCCTCATTTGAGGTACAATGTGTTCTATTTCTTTGGCATTAGATGCACTCGATACTTTTGGTTCAGACTTAGTTGGAGCGAGTCCACGTTTATCGTCTTTCTCGTAATCATCCCTTGCGTCATCTTCTGCGCGGCCTTCATTTACGGCAACATGATTTTTATCGACTTTAGCAAAAAATTCCTTTTTCTGTGCGTCTGACATTTGACCGAGTGTCGTGCCTTCTTTCTTTAACATCGCATCAAACTTTTCTTTATAAGAGAGTTCTGCAAGTTGTTCAATACTATCCACACTGTCTACAGTAGTACTCTCGTTTGCCTTGCGTAAGGCATCTGCAGCAACTGGGTGGTCAGACAAACCTTTTTTGATTTTATTCATTGCGTTGGAGGCACCTGTCATGTTGCCACCCTTGTATCGTTTATCGAAAGCGATACCTTTAGCCTGTTTTACTTCTTTGTCTGTATAGTCATTCTTCTTGGGAGAAGAGTATCCTTCGTCTAAGCCTGGGTCAGTTTCTTTTTCTGACTTGGCAACTTTCTTAGATACCGCAGCTGCCTTTCGTTGTGCGGCCAATCGGTTTTCTTCGGCGTCCCCCTTAGTAGAGGATTCCATCATTCTCTTTTTGTGAGCGGCGAATGGATTATTACCTGTCCAATCTATCTCCATGTGAGTCTCCTTAATTTCTGATTCTTTGACACCGACTCTTTTTCCGCCGACCTCTCTAGTTTTATTAAATTCATCTTGTCGTGACTTATCCCGTTTTGCTTTAGCATCGGCCTTTGCATCATTTCGGTCTTTAGATACGGACAGTCCACGTTTTTGAGCATCAGTGGCTGACATAGATGTACCTTTGGGATAATCCGTACTCTGCAAACTTCTAGGTTTGAGGCTTTTACCTGAGTTCTTAAAGTGAGTGGCGACATCTAATGTATTCTTAGCAACACCGTATTCCAACAAAGCATTTTCAATGATTTCTCCACCCTGAGAAATGATGCCCTTGTGACCTGTCTCCTCAATACTCTGGAGAAACTCGTTGGCCTCTTCAACCGTATCGAAACTAGACTTCTGCATCGGAGCATTCTTTGCCGAGGCATAAATCACATCAAAGGTTTCTTTTTGTACGGGTGGAATTTCGTCTTCAGGCAACTCTTCTACACTTTCTGATACTGCGTGTTGTCCACCACAGTGAGAACATGAAGAGTCGCATCCGCATGTACCGTCTGATTCTATTTTGTTGTCGCAACAAGAACACGATTCTTCCGTGTATTCTTGCATCTGTTTTCCGCGATTTTTCTGAACTGAAGTCTTTGCTCTATTGAAGACGGCATCATCACCAAGGACAATAAACATCATTCCATTTATCATGGTGTTTACCGCAGCGCGTTCATTGGGCGCAGGCACTTTACCTTGATTAAATTTTTCTAGGCCACGTTTCAATACCACCAACTGACTTGCGGGCATCAATCCTGCTCGGACTAACATATCTAATCGTTTAGACATATCCGCTTCTAGCAGGGTAGATTGACCTGTCTCTAGAATGTCTCTAATATTACGTTCAACTGGCATCTTTGTTCTCCAAGAGAGTTTGCTTTGGTATTATTTATAAAGTTCAAGTGCTAGGGATATGGTCATACCAAAAAATCCACCGTGTGTGCATTGGTGACTGACTTTTTCAGACCATTGGAATCATAGATGGTAACATTATATACGTCCTGTATAATCCGTGTCTTACCATCCACCGCATTTAGTACTCTAGTTACGGTTTGTCTATCCGTATAAGAACCACCACCCCTAGGCGAACTCACCTCCCGTACAACTGGGGGCACATTACCAACCGCGCTAACATCCGACATTATCTACCCACTCTATATTGTTCTGCAATTATTTATAATGATAATTTCTTCTTTTTATAATCTTCAATAGAAGCCCTAACCATTTCCTCTGGTGGGTTCATCATACTAGGCAAATCTCTAAAGGATTTCTGCATATCTGTCTTGGTGAACCCTACGTTATTCCAGTTAGCCTGACCGAAAATAGGGACAGCCCTATCCCAGTATCTCTCGTGGCCCCATAAACTCTCTTGTACTTTTATGAAAGCTTCCATATAATTTGTGAATTCGTTCCTCCAGAGATAGGTAGCATATTGAAACTCTGGGCCCATCGGGTCTGGTAGTTGTTTCCGTATTCTATCCTTAAAGTATTGGTGTATGTTTGGGTTGTCATATATGTGATCGAGTCTATTACCGATTGGTTGAGCCTCTATTTGTTGCATCACCGTGTACCCGTACTTGTCCAAGTTATGAGTCATTTCATTTGGGTGTATCAATCCAGTGTCGCGCATAATCATCAATGGGAACATTGACACCGATTCATTTTGC
>Ga0115007_10000465_pt1 | contig 26692 bp, 27 predicted proteins | sample ArcOceMetagenome_2_FD_87166 | JGI IMG/M metagenome (GOLD analysis project Ga0115007, IMG submission 87166) | Marine eukaryotic phytoplankton communities from Arctic Ocean - Arctic Ocean ARC135M Metagenome | ecosystem: Environmental > Aquatic > Marine > Oceanic | place: Arctic Ocean | collected...
TGATCCTCTAATATATTAGGAGTCTAGCTGTATAGGTTTACTAGATCTACCCTTATTAAGCCTGATTAGCTTATCCTTTCGTCTAACTCTAACTCTAACTCTAACTCTAACTCTAACTCTAACTCTATATGAACACCTATGGCGGTCTCAAAGGAACGTGCAGGCTATGGTTATATATGTGTTTCTAAATTTAAGTTTTGAGTAGGAATGGGCTCATATCTACGTGTGGCTTTTTCTTGGCTATGATATCTGCAACTATTTTTCCTGTACCACAAGCTAAGGTCCACCCTAGGTTGCCATGACCAACATTGAGATATAGGTTTTCTATTGGAGAAGGGCCTAGTATGGGTAACGATGAAGGGGTCATAGGTCGCAACCCTGACCAATATTTAGCAGCGCTATAATTGGCTGCATTTGGAAGTATCTCTTTGGCCAAATTTAAAATCTCTTGGAAATTTTCTTGTCTAAAATGAGTATCAAATCCATCAAAAACTGCCGATGAAGACATCCGCAGGCGATCTCCAAAAATAGATAATGCAACGAGTTTATCGGTATCATCAAACCCCGGCATAGGCTCTATTGGTGTATTGATTAAAGGGGCTGTTATTGAAAACCCTTTGATTGGGCAGATCGGTAATTTAATATTAAGCTGTGTTGCTAAAATACCGCTGTGGGCGCCAGCTGCTAGCACATATGCATCTGCTTTAAACTCTCCTTTAGACGTTACAATGCTTGAGATCTTATTATCTTTTTGGCAAATTTTTTCAACTGTAGCGCCCCATATAAATTGGCATTCTGTCTTTTTTACGCACCAGTTAGCTAGTTCTACAGAAAACTTGGCGGAGTCGCCTGTTTTGCAATTAGGCGAGAAAACAGCTCCGGCATACGTTTGGCTATTAGCTTGCAGCAAAGGCAGTTTTTCATGCAGAGCGCCTCGATCCAGTAATTCTAATTTAAGCCCCCGGTCTTCTAAAAAGTTAAAATGACGGCTCAACTCTTCTAAACTACCTTGGCTTCTACTCGCATAGGCTATGCCTTGGTGACTAGCGTCAAAGTTTATCTGCGTTGCCAGCTGCAATTCGGCCAACATATCTATGGAATATTGTGCTAATTGGAACTTTGAATCTGAATTTTTAACCCACCGGCTGCTGCGGCACTGAGACAAAAAAGATGCTGTCCATCGCCATAATGTAGGGTCCATATGTAATTTATACTGAATCCCTAACTGCGGTTTTAATAGAGATTTAATCGCTACCTTTAACGCAGAGGGTGACGCCCAAGCAAACGCATCGCTGGGGCTTAAAAGGCCAGCATTTCCAGCGGTTGCACCAAAATCTCCATGTCTTTCTTGGGCTTCTAAAACAGTGACATTGATTCCTTTTTGAGAAAGATAGTAAGCCGTTGCCACCCCAACAACACCTCCTCCAATAACGAGTATATTCATAGTCTGACTCAAAAAAGAAATTCATTAAAACTTGGCTTAAATGATACAACAAAGTTACCAAAGGTTTTACATAAATCACACGCCCTTTAAGACGTCATTAAGGCTAGTTTACCATTGTCTTTCATCTGTTATTTTTAAGGCAATGGGTGCACCAATGTTAGTGCTTTGTATGAGTGACATTTTAATTGATCAGGTTGTTTACTTGCTACTTAATCCTCTAGTGTGAGAACGTATAAATGGTTTAAACGGTGACCATTTAATAGCATGAATTAATATTTAATTGACAACCTATGGGGCTGCCTAGGTGAACGCCACTCTAAGAGTTTTTTAATGAGCTGTCGGTTCTTTCAGAGGGCTGCGGTTATTCATAATAAAAAATCAAAAGGCAGGCTAAGTAATGACCTTTAAAATACTAAGTGCAGAGTTCTCTCATGAAACAAATACGTTTAATGTTTACCCAACAACATTCGATAGTTTTAATCGTCAAATGTTGCTCGATGGTATGCAGGCGATAGCCCAACGAGGGAGCAAAAACACTGAATTAGCAGGGTTGCTAGACGTAGGTGCCGAATACAACTGGCAAATAGAACACTGTTTTAGTGCCTCAGCTGGGCCTGGAGGTAAAGTCACAAGCCATGCTTTTGAGGAAATATTAAAGCCACTTACACAGCGTCTTTCTGAGCAGTGGGATGGTGTTTTTTTAATCTTACATGGTGCTATGGTGACTGATGTTTGTGATGACGGAGAAGGTGAAATACTGCGCAGAGTACGTGCAGGTGTGGGCCCAGATATTCCAATAGCCGTCACCCTAGATCCCCATGCCAATGTGACGCTACAAATGTGCCAACTGGCGCAAATTTTAGTGTCTTATAATACCTACCCCCACGTAGATATGCGTGAGACAGGGCAGCGCACAGCGCAAATTTTACAGCGAGCTTTAATCAAGCAAATTCAGCCTCAAACGCTGCGGGCCCATAGGCCAATGCTAGAAGAAATTAATGGCGGTAGAACTGATATAGGGCCAATGATCCAAAGGCATGAGTTAGCAAGGGGGTACGAACAGCAAGAAGACGTTTATGCGGTGAGTATTAACGGTGCCTTTGCCAGTGCTGATATTAGTGAATTAGGCCCTACAGTACTAATATGTTGCTCTGGTGACACCGCTTTACATCGTCAGCTGGCAGAAAATATAGCAGAAGATATTTGGACTAGGCGGGATCAGGTATTGAATACTTATTACAGTTGTACTGAAGTTGCAGGTATCGCAAGCAAGTGGTCAGGGCTCAGAGAAGAAGGCCCTCTAATTATCGCTGACTATGCAGATAACCCAGGTGCAGGCGCATATGGAGATAGCACTAACCTATTAAAAGCGCTGCTAGATAACCAAATTGAAAACGCCTGTTTTGGACCCTTGGTAGACCCACAAGCTGTTCTAGAGTTGCAAGGCTATGAGTTAGGAGCACAAGTGTGTATTAGAGTGGGTGGTAAAGTAGAGCCAAAAATGGGGGGTGGCCCACTGCAAGTCAATGCAAAACTTATGTGGCAAGGCAGTGGGTTAGTGGTGGGAACGGGCCCAATGATCGCAGGATTGCAAAAAAACTTTGGGGACTGCGCGGTATTAAAAATCCAAGGCATCGAAATTCTCCTGGTGAGTATTGCTGGACAAATGTTAGATCTTAATCAATTTCAAACCTTTGGCATTGACCCTAGAGAAAAAACAGTAGTTGCACTAAAATCTATGCAGCACTTTCGAGCGGCGTTCGAACCTATAGCTGGAGATATCATCGTTTGTGATAGTGGCGCACTGTGTACAGTAAATTATCAAGCACTGAACTATAAAAAGGTACCGCGACCCATTTATCCCTTGGACTAACGTTACTAATATGCAGTGCATCGCGCATGAATAAAGATGCTTAAGCTTAGTTGCCCTTAGGCCTAGATATGCCATGGCATTAAAAACAAACTATTGCTTTTTTTACCCTGCTAATATGAGATTTAACACCTGTTATGGCTCTTATAGGGGGCTTTACAATACTTTACTGCGCCTAAGCTACCTTGAACAGCTAGGCTCTGATCTAATAGAAGTAAGACTTTTTCACACATTATCTTGCCTTATTACTTTAATGAAACTTTAAGTAGTTCGTGGCCCAGTAGTTGCTTTGGTGGTGCTAAGATGGGCAATAAACCACTAGTTGGTTAATAGTGTGAAAAGCTCGATATTAGATACTAATTGTTTGATCAGCTTCACGAGACGTTAGTTTCAAAATCTTTTCAGCAATCTGGTATCATCTATTAATAAGATAGTGTCTTAGAGCGAAATGAAAACTAAACTCGAAGTAATGAATGATGAAAACAAAGTATCCCCACCCGCTGCTCAAACGAATCGCTTGAGTCTTTTACGGCTGGCTGGCTGGCTGGGTGTGGTAATTGCGACGCCATTTTTTTTGTGGGTGCCACTTGGGTTAACTGCCTTGGTTCCTTCTATGGTAGACGTGTTTGGTCTTGTAGGTCTTCGCATTCCAGCAGCGATTACTATCTCTGGACTGTTGTTAGCCTCAGTTGGGTTCCACCAAGTTTAGAAGGGAGGATCCGGGCCCTTATTCGGACAAACGTTAACTATTAGGTAAGGAAATTAGTATGTTCAAACTATCAGATTTATTCATCTTGCTGGCGGTTGCCGTGTCCTTTGCAGTTTCTGGTTTGCTCTGGTTTGAGGGGAAACAGATAGAAGGGTTGTTCACTGCCATATGGGTGCCGTCTATACTGGCCTTTGGCATCTACTTTAAATTATCTAGTCTCCTAGCCCGGAGGGATGAGTCATGATTGCTGACAACTTGTTTAATATTGCCATGTTTGTATTTGCTATGATGTCTATAGGGCTTGTGCTCACTTTCTTAGAATTTCGTTTTGGCGCACCAAGGCGGCAGCAAGACCGTGCGGACAGGAATAAAGAGTCTGACGACTGAGATAAATCAGTTAGTTGGGTTAACTTTACCCTAAGCTATTTAAAAAATAGCGTGAGTATAGAGACAGGGAATACCATTAGACTCATTCGGCTATGAATTTAATGTCTACTATGGTCTCTCTAACTCTGTTTTGAGTAGCTGTAGAACCTGTAAACAGGGAAGAGGGCGTATTTTTTTAAAATTCTGGCCAGCCCAATGGCTTACAAATTCCCCACTAGAAGCGTCTTGCGCGGTCTTTCTCAAGTGGGCAGTGAGGGAATTCTGTGCTGGGAACGGCAAAGTAGGCTTGTTTTTCATCAGATGTATAAACGTATTATCTATTCCTCGAGCGGGCCTGCCAGAAAAAGCCTGAGTGATTTCTGTTTTTCTATCATGGCTGTTGAGTAAGTAGTGCTTATGAACAGCGCTGGTTCCTGCTTCTGGACAGCACAAAAAAGCCGTACCCAATTGTGCCGCACTGGCGCCAAGGCTCATCACTCGCCTAATATCTGCCCCATCCATCAGCCCACCAGCAGCAACTAGGGGTAAAGACACTGTTCTGCGTAGCTTTAAAAGAAGGTTTTCAAGTGTGAGCTGATGATCTTCACTTTCTAGATTGAATACACCCCTATGCCCACCAGCCTCAATACCTTGAGCTACAATAAAATCAGCCCCAGCGTTAGCCACAATGATTGCTTCAGCCTCACTCGTTGCTGTTATTCCTACTTTAATTCCTAGAGACTTCGCTTTTTCTATAATGCAAAGATCAGGAACCCCTAGATGAAAAGTCAGGATAGAGGGACGGCTCTCCCATATGGGGCCTAATTGGTCATTCAGTGATGGAAAAAAAGGAAATGAGGGCACTGTAAATTCAACATCTTCATTAAATGGTAACGAAGTTAATGCTTCAATACAGGTATTTTGAATATTTTTGTTTGGCAGTTTTATATCTTTAAAGACAAAAAAATTAGCGTTTATATGCCCAGATGTCAGTTTTTTTGTACTTAGTAGAGACTTTTCTATATTTTCTGGTGTGGTGTAAGCAAAGCCAAAACTGCCTACTCCACCAAAGTTAGCCACTGCACTTGCTAATTCAGGAGTGTTTACTCCACCTGCCATAGGGGCCTGTATAATTGGGCTTTTTAAGTCATCAAATTCAAATGTGTTCATGAGTAATAGTATAAATACGTCTCATTAAGGGCACAAGTTTTAGCATTATATAATCGGCTTGTCAGCAGACTACACAACATAAATAGGGCCATTAAAATGATTCTTGACTGCACAATATACGGCGTTCAATGTTATTTATAAGGCTAAATCTTATGCCTCTAGGCGCTAAGCTCTGTATTTTTTCGCACTTTTACCCTTGTACATGAGTTGCCAAGACATTATTTTTGAATAGTCATGGCCATAGGTGACGGCGTTTTAGTTTGTCTGCAAAGTCTACCAATAACATGTGGGGCACAGTAAGCGCAGCCAGACCAATAAAAGTTATTTGTATAAGTGCTGTAGTAAAAGACTGTTGAAAAACTATGTAAAACCCTAATGCAGCAACCCAGGCTGTCACAGAGTAGATAACTGCCTCTATTAAACTGCGCCGGCGTTCACTTTCTTCTTTAAGGCTGCGCCATATTCGCAGGGTATGGCAACGACTGTGCCATACACAAAAATACAGGGCAAAACTAACCAGTGGCGACAGCCAGAATACTAAAATTAATACTATGATTAGATTAAGTAATGGTTTGCGCCATGCTGGGTAAACAGTGGCATAACCACAGTAAACAGCGAAGCAGGCTAGCCATGGTAAAAACAGTAGGCTAACGGCATCCATAAGCATTGTTGTGCCCACTTCACCCACCAAAAGGGTAAATAATGGCTGCACCTGTGATGACTGCAGGCTGGGAATGGCAATAGGCACTAGGCCACCATGTGCCAACAAGGGGAGCCATCTATAGACAGGTCTTTCTGCTAGGGTTGATTTTGTAGTTACAATGTCACTACTACCAAAATGTAGTCCTGAGATTGTTAGGAATACGGCCAACCCCAGCAATGGCCATTGCCACCAAATCCATATCACCGAAGCTGCCAGAAGGACGTAAGTAAGATTGAACCCAAACCATGAAATGAATCCCTTGGGCCACCCGCTGCGGCGGGCTATAGCGCCATCTAGGCCGCCATGGGGCACGCCAAACAGCAACACTGCAGCCATAGCTAAGACATCTAGGCTAGTCATGGCTAAAACATTGCTTCAGTGCAGCTTTTATAAAGGGTCGTTTGGGTATGGCGTGTATTACTTTTAGCCATTCAATGACCCCTGCCTTACCCAGCATAAAGTGTGAAAATTGGTCAGCATCAAGCGCCCTAGCTGTTGCCATAAAAAAACTAACCCCCTGATCTGGTTGCGCCTTAAGAGCCCGATTAAAGACCTTATCCATAAAAATTAAACCTTTAGAAAATGCTTTGGGTAAGTGAGGACTGCCAACCGTGATAGATTTAGCCAGTGAAGACATCTGTGTTTGAATAGTGCTAAAAGCATAGCCAGAGGAAAGCCGCACTGCACCGCCAGCAGTACCAATATGATTGATTTCAGAATTATGCGGCGCCACTGTTGCCATAGAGATAACGCCAAACTCTTCCCTCACCTTCGACTGCACCTGCATGTTGCGTTCAGCAAGCCAACCAGTGATGGCGCTGCGATACCAATCTTTGTCTTCTATGTGTGTTGAAATCATTGTTGATTCGACCAGTAAATGGCGATCTGAGTAGGGCAGTACATAAATAAAGTGTAAGCCTCTAGATTGGTCCACACGAAAGTCCATCAAAGTGGCAATGTCAGCATTCTCTATAGGTTCGGCAAGGATTATTTCCCAACCTATAAAATGCTGACACAAGCTATTGTCTTCAAGTTTTGGTGGGCGGCTATCATAAATTGTCTTCGCCCTATAATGCTGACCCCCAGCCTCAAATTGTCCACCACCTCTCTCACCAACCAGGTTCTCAACGGATTCCCTCACCAGATTTATAGGTGCTTTTAATTTAGTTTCACAGTGGTTTAAATATTTTCCTGCACTCAAAGCGGTATAGCAATATTGGTCACTTTGGTGAATGACTTCGTGATTATGATCAATAATACGCCATTGATCCCAGCTACCCTGGACAGATGTGCTTAATTCTTTTAGTTGAGATTCTTTTGCCCAAAGAGCCCAGCTACAATCTCGCTCAGCCGCTGTTCTTGGCTCGAACACTGTGGCTGGTAAACCATTTAGCTTGGTCGCTAGCGCCATTCCAGCACTGCCACCACCGATGATAGCAATGTCTAATTCTATAGTTTCATCTGGGCTGAACACCGGCTAATCCCTGTAAATGATGGTGTAGCTTAGTTTCATGTGGGGGCACTACTTTTGGTCGCAAATCAGCCATACTTCGAAGGCTAAGTAGCACTTTTTCGCCCGCTGTTACCATCACTCGGCCCTGCCACCAAACCATATTGCGTCGTTTAAGTACCCAGCCAATTTGGCGGTATACCCTTAATGCTATGGCAATGGATAGCCTTGATCTAAAAGGCAACAGACGTATACCAAGTTGTGCACTAGCATAATACTGTTCGGAAAGGTTCAACAAACGTGTTATCGCATATGCTACAGGTTGCTGGCAGTTAACACCTGCTTCTGCAATCTGTTGTGGGGTAAAATTAACCCAACTAGAAGGCAAGTATCGGCGATCCATTTGAGCATCTTCTAACACGTCTCGGGAAATGTTAGTGAGTTGCATAGCAATTCCTAGGTCAATAGCAAAGCTCTCGGCTCTAGGTTCTTTGCAGTTGAGTACGCGGCACATCATTAGGCCCACGGTGCCCGCAACAGAGTGGCAATAGCGCAGCAGTTCTGCTTCATCGACCAAAGCCGTGGGATGCTGGTCACTAAGCATACCGTCTAGCAGTTCAGCAGCAGCACTAAGTGGAATGTTATGTGTATCAGCTAATTTAATAAACGCTTCAATTTCAGGCCCAGCAGAAACATGCTTGCCATCTAGTCGAGCGCGAATATCTTCAAGTGATTCTTGTCGGTCAGGCAAGTCGCCATCTGCTAAATCGTCTACATAGCGACAGAAGAGGTAAAGCTGCGCAGCGCGCTCTGCCAGATCTGCACCAAGAAATTTACTAGCCCAATAGAATGATTTGCCATGACGAGCCAGTATCTGCTGTGGTTGCGAACTACTAGGGCTTAAATGGCCTAACTGAGGAGTTTTCATAGTTTAGCCACCCGAACCCACCTCAACACCAGTCAGCAGCTCTTCTACTACCTTAGCAGAGCTAACCACCCCGGGTAACCCAGCACCAGGGTGGGTGCCAGCGCCAACAAAGTAGAGGTTGTTCACTGCTTTATCGCGGTTATGGAACCGAAACCAAGCTGATTGAGTAAGCCGTGGTTCAATAGAAAATCCGGCACCATGCATAGAACGGTAATCTTTAGCAAAATCTTCTGGAGTCATCCAAAAAACTTCCTCAATAACATTCGAAAGGTCGGGCAGTATGGTGTCTTCTAACGCTGTGACAATGCGATCACGCAGCACTTCTCCCTCTGTTTCCCAGTTTACGTTACCTTGCAGGTTGGGAACTGGGCAGAGTACATAAAAGGATTCACAACCTTCAGGGGCAAAGCTTTTATCTGTTGCTGTAGGGCGATGTACATAAAGTGAGAAGTCTTCACTCATCTGTTTGGCGTCAAAGATTTCTGCCAAAAGTTCTTTGAATCTGGCGCCCATCCAAATGCTGTGATGAGCCACGTCGGGGTAGAGTTTTTTTGTACCAAAATAAAGCACATAAAGGCCCATACTGTAATGTTTCTTTATTTTCGGCAGGCGTAACTTTGTTTGCGGTAATAAGTGTTGATAACAGGTTTCTGGGTCACCACCAAACACAACGAGGTCAGCATCGATGACTTGGTTATTGCTGAGGCGAACACCAACAGCACAATTATTTTCAAGTATAATTTCATCAACATCAGCATTAAGCTGAATAGTGATGCCGTGGCGTTGCATTAATGCAGTCAATTCTTCAACCAGCTTCCCAGTGCCTCCCATGCAGAAAAACACCCCCCAACGCCTCTCAAGGTAGTGGATTAGGGTGTAGATAGCAGTGGTTTTAAAGGGGTTACCACCCACGAGCAAAGGATGAATTGAAAATGCTTGGCGGATCAATGGGTGTTTCAGGTGGCTGTTAACCATTTGTGATACCGTCTTATAGCACTTCAACATCAGCAGTGCGGGGACCTGCTTGACCATATCCCATATGCGCGTAAACGGCCGGTGGACAAGCTGTTTAAAGCCTACGTTATAAACTTTCCTAGACTTTTCTAAAAGCCTCAGATAGCCATCTGCATCGTCTGGTTCAAAGCGCCGAATCTCAGTTAAGGTGTCTTCAATACTCGCACGGTAGTCAAATTGACTGCCATCAGCAAAGTGAAACCGATAGAAGGGGTCTAACGGTACAAAGTTTAAATGGTCTGCAAGCTTCTCATCGAAAAGCTCAAATAATTCATCAAACAAAAATGGCGCGGTGATTACAGTAGGGCCTGCATCATGGCGGTAACCGCCTTGCTCAAATACTTGGGCGCGACCACCAAGGCTGTCTAAGCGCTCTAGTAAGGTAACGTTATATCCTATGGCCTTAAGTCTTAATGCTGTTGCAATACCAGCGAATCCAGCCCCGATCACTACCACCGTTTTACCGGCTCCAAACGTTTTTGATGTCAAGCGATCAACCCTTGGTGTTTTATTTCTTTTTTCTGCTTTACAGCGTCTACTAAACTCTGAGTCACAGTGTGCAATTGACGAGGTAACGAAGGTACCAGTTGGTCAGCTTCTAGCAACCAGTAATCAACCAGCTCATTGGCTTCAAAAATCACATCACTAGCAGCAATGCGGCGCTGCCAATGGCCTAATTGCTGACTATCTTCTGATTCATACCAGCTTAAAAAATCTTTGAAGCCAGTACCTTGTTTAGCAAACAAACTAACCACTAAATTAGGTTTGCGCCCATCAAGGTCACTTGAGCGATGGCTTGATGGAATAATATCTTCAATATCATTGCGGCCTTGGTAAGCTTGGCCACAAAGACCTACAAGGTGCTCTAAGCCAGAAATATCTGGGCCTAGGCCAGCAGCAATGGCCGCACCTTTAATAGGAGCAATTAAAAGGGGTGCAGTCTTTCCTTTGGCAATATTTTGCCACTGTGCTAATTCAGCACACTCACGCTGGGTGATGTCAGATATCTGGCCACTACATGTTCTTTGCATTGCCTGCGCCAAAAGAGCCACCAAGCTACTGCTGTGTTGTGTGTTTCTAGCGCCCAGTTCAAAAGCTTTGGCAACCATCCAGTCGCCTAGGCACAGTGCCATGTCAGGCCCAAAATGTTGATGGATACTCTCTTGCCCTCGCCTATGGGTGCTGGCATCACTGATGTCGTCGTGAATAAGGGAGGCGTTGTGCAGCAGCTCACATGCGGCTGCCCAATGTAAATTATCTACTGTATTTAAACCCAGAGACAACCCGCTGGATAACGCCAGTTGCGCTCTGAAACATTTGCCAGGGTTTTTAAAGTGGTACTCAGCAGCAATTGCCAAGCTACTTTGGGGCTGCGGCATTTCTTGCTTATACAAAGCGGTTAGCTGAGTTTGCAAGTTCAACCCGTTGGTCTGTTTTATTGGGGACATTAATCGTACCCTTAATCAATTATTGTTATTTAACTGCTTATATTAGTACGCAAAAATGGAAGAGTCAGTAAACCTGACTCTTCCTGTCGTTCGAACAGCTCAAATTATGCTTTTGAATCTGAATCCGCTACTGCAGCAGCCCAGATAATCACACCAAACGCGATCTTATTTATAAAGTCGGCTAGGTTATAAACAATGTTCAGCATTTCTGCATCAGCACCGCCAGCCATATAGCCAAAGAAGTATCCGATAGGGTAGATAGACCACCCTATGGTTACACATATAAGCATCCACTTATACGCCTTTTGAACGTTGGCATTTGAAAGTCCAGCATTGATTTGGCTAGCTTCGCCTTTGAAGATTTCCCAAACAATGAATGCCCAACCAGCCATTCCTAGGATGAAGGCTAAAGTAACATTCATCATGGCTGTCTCACCAGCGAAGCCGAAGCCCAGCATAACAATAGAACCCACTAGCAACTTCCAGAATACGCGAGCTGGTACTTTTGTCACTGCAGACAGAACCAAGTAGAATTCAACCATCAACAATGGCACAGTCAACAGCCAGTCAATATATCGTAATTCGGTTGGAGATGTTCCGGTAGCTACCCACACATCACGCATGTAGAAGTAGTGAACCGCAGCAATCAACGTAACTAAGCCTGATACTGTTAAAGATGTCTTCCACTTTCCATCTACACGATCACGTTCTATGAAGAAGAACGCTGTAGCCGCAACAAGCGCCATGGAAATTAACCAAAAAGACATGCCAACCGGATCGGCGGACGTTAAGTTATAAGTCATTTGATACCCCTAATTTTTTTTATACCATTATGGTTGGTGTTGGTGCGTTTATTCGAACATAAACGTGCACTACACCGCTTTTATATAAAAACCAACTTTTTTAACTTTAGCTGGTTGATCGAACTTATCAATTTTGACGCAGTTTTGCTGTGAGATTACACAAGTTTTACAATACTTGACTGTTTTTTACAGGGGGTAGGATTGGCTTGGTGTACCATTAAAAACACGAAAAACTAATGCTAAATAAAACAGCGCTTAACAAGATCGTTCGCGCTTTAGCTCCATCCACGGAAGGCGGTCCAGATGTATTTAAGTGCTCCAAGATTGATAAAGAAATACTCAGTGGTGATGGTTGTAGGGCTTTTATTCTTGCTCACTTTGACGTCTTGTAGTGTTGAGGAAACGTTTAGTAATACAGACCCAAGCGTAGTGCCAAAAAAACTTGGTGATGTAATAGAATGGCGCTTGACTAAAGATTCCTCTCCAGAGAGAGTCGATATCAAAGTCTCCAATGAGTGGCAGGACCTTGACCCCCAATCAACCCACTACGCAATTTGGATTGGGCACTCGAGCTACCTAATTAACACGGGTGATGTGACAGTGCTGACGGACCCGGTTTTCTCAAATAGGGCATCACCCGTAGGCTGGGCTGGCCCTGAGCGGCTAATCCCACCCGCAATGTCATTAGAGCAGTTGCCTAGCATTGATGTTGTTGTCATCAGTCATAACCATTACGATCACCTAGATCTACCCAGCCTTAAAATATTGCAGAAAAATAATCCCAAACTCGTTTTTTTGGTACCCCAAGGTGACAAAGCATTACTAGATTCAAATGGAATGGTTAATGTTTCTGAATTTAGGTGGTGGCAAAACATTGAAATTAAGCAAACTGAGTTTACCTTCACGCCCGTGCAACATTGGTCAGGCAGAGGGATAACTGGACGCAACAGCAGTTTGTGGGGAGGTTGGTTTGTGAAGAGCCCAAGTCTATCGATTTATCATGCCGGTGATACGGGTTATTCCAATGATTTTGTTGCCACTCAAAAACGGTTGGGAACCCCAGACGTGGCCTTTATCCCCATTGGGGCCTACAAACCAAGGTGGTTTATGAAAAATCAACACGTTGACCCAGATGAAGCTGTTCAGATTGCTCTAGATTTGCAAGTAACGCGTTCATTTGGCATGCATTGGGGTACATTTGTGTTAACTGACGAGCCTATTAAAGAGCCGCGTGCAATGCTCGCTCAAGCTCTTAAAGATCGCAATTTGGCACCTGAATTTTTTATAGCGCCAAAACCCGGAGCAATCCTACACTTAGCTCGGTAATATGAAAAAAGTTAAGCAGTCGGTATATCAAAGGGCCTAGAACTTAGCATCGATATTAAAATACTTGGAAACCTAAATAAATCATATGAGCAAAAAAGCTATGTGCACAAAGGCAAGCTCAGACGAGACAGAGAGCATCTGTGACTGTTGTGTAGGGGGTAGTGGATGCAACTAAACCTACTTCACCAACCCACACCTGCGCTTCTTTCCTCAGGCTTTCCAGACCGTATGGTACTGCTTGACTGCGAGACCACCAGTGGCAAAGCTATTTATCACCGCATTATTGAAATTGGTCTAATCGTTATTGAAAATGGTAAAGTGATTGAGAGGTGGCAAACATTCATCGACCCAAAAGTACCCGTGCCGTCCTTTATCCAAAAGCTCACAGGCATTAGCCCAGGTATGGTTAACGGTGCACCTGAATTTTGTGACATTGCTGAAGTGTTATTGAGCAAATTAAAGGGCCGCACATTGGTAGCTCACAATGCGCGGTTTGACTATAGCTTCTTAAAAAACGAATTTGAGCGCGCGGGCATCGGTTATAACGCCAAACCCCTATGTTCAGTAAAGTTTAGCAGAAACCTATATCCTCAATTTAAGCGCCATGGCCTTTCGCAAATTATTCAGCGCTTTAGTCTGTCTATTGAAAATCGTCATAGGGCACTTGATGATGCAGAGATGATCTATCAGTTTTTCCAAAAGTCTTCAGGGCTATTTTCAGATGATGAGATTGCGGCCACCTGTAAAGTACTTCTTAAGCGAGCAACCTTGCCCATTTTACTCGACGCCAAAGACGTAGAAAAGTTACCCTCTAGTGCGGGTGTTTACTATTTCTATGATGAAAAAGGGGCTCTGCTTTATATTGGTAAAAGTGTGAATATTCGTAACCGAGTTTTAAGCCACTTCAGCTCTGACCACAAAAATCCAAAAGACCTGCAGATGAGTACCAAAATTGCACAAGTTGATTTTGAACAAACCCCCAGCGACTTTGGTGCCCAAGTCCGTGAAAGTAATCAGATTAAAGCACTTGCCCCGCTCTACAATCGACGGTTGCGCAAAGTAAAAAAATTATTTCAATACCGCAGTACTAAAGACAGTAATGGTTACTTGCGCCTGACTATTGAAACTGTTGAAACAGCAGATACAGACGTTGAAGAGCAGTTTGGTTTATTTCGTTCTCCACGCCAAGCCGCTCAACAAATGGAAAAACTAGCTGACCAGTACTTTTTATGTCACAAGCTACTGGGGTTGGAGGGTGCACGGAACGCCCAGCAAGCCTGTTTTCGTTCGCAGCTAAAAAAGTGTTTTGGCGCCTGCCATGGGGCCGAATCTGCTTCTAGTTATAATGATCGAATGGGGGCTGCACTAAAAAATTATCAGATAAAACTATGGCCCTATGCTGGCCCTATTCTTCTGGAAGAACGAGACCCCCAATGCCCCGACCAAGTGGCCTTCCATGTCATTGACCGCTGGCGCTATATTGCTAAGCTGCCAATCTTTGAAGATATTTATGACCTAGGTTACCAGCTTCTTGATCAGGGTAACTCTCCCTCTACTTTAGGTAATAATGTGATTGATCTTGCTAAAGATGACGATCGTTTTGATTTGGACATTTACTTTATTCTTGTGCGGTTCATGGTGAATCAGAAAAACATTAAAATGAATACTCTAAAAATTTGGCCATTACTTGATCTTTCTAATGTGACTTAAAAATAATCTGGTAAAATTAAGCGGGTTAAATGCCAAGGTTTATTTGCATTAAATCTAGTTATTCTAAGTTTAAACTTGCAAACGTTTAAACTTAGCAGAAGTTAAATTAAGCAGTATTAACGCCATAAAATTAATCAAAAGGTGCGTATTAATGTCCCGTCAGGTTGGCCTATTTTTGTTTAAAAATGATTTGCGAATTCATGATAACTTAGCGCTAGCAACGGCAGCTGCTGAGGTTGATCAACTGATTTGTATTTATTGCCTAGAACCTAAACAACCACCTTCTAGTTTGCGCGCCCCGAGTAACTTATCGCCTCACCGGCAGTTTTTTTTGCAGCAGTCGCTTACCGATTTACACCAGAGCCTTAAAAACCTGGGTCAGCAGCTTATGGTTACTAATGACTCACCGCTGGATATTATCCCACAGCTCATCACTCAGCATAATATTGGGCACATTTATTGTAGTGAAGCTGCAGGATATTATGAGCGACTAAATTGGCAACGCCTCATTAAACGTTACCCGTTTATTGGCTTTAAGAGCATCACAACACACACCTTATTCGAAATTGCTGAGTTACCATTCCCCATAGCTGAACTGCCTGACAGTTTTTCAAAGTTTCGCAAGCTTACTGAGCACCTGAGTATTAAACTACCCCAGCCTAAGTTGGCAAGTATGCCGCCAAGCCCTGCAGTTTTTATACCATGGCCAGACCCTAGCCCCGTAAAAGTAGATAACCTATTGTTTGAAGGTGGCGAGCAACGGGCGCTTGCACATTTAAAAAATTACTTTAATTCTGAGCTTGCCAGCACCTATAAAGAGACACGCAATGGCTTAGAAGGCATGGACTATTCAACAAAATTCTCGCCTTGGCTTGCTAATGGCTGCCTATCTGCCAGGCAAATTCTACGAGTATTGCATGCCTATGAGCACCATAAAGGCGCAAACGATTCTACTTATTGGATTTATTTTGAGCTGCTATGGAGAGAGTATTATCAGCTGTATGCCCATCGGCATGGAAAGAAGCTATTTAGTTTTAGTGGGCTCAAGTTGACTAAACCCGCCACTAGTTTTTACCCAGAACGATTCCAGAAGTGGTGTAATGGTAATACCCCTTATCCAATCGTCAATGCTTTTATGAAACAGCTTAATAGCACTGGTTATATGAGTAATCGTGGCCGCCAGTTAGTTGCTAGCTGCCTCGTGCATGAACTAGGCCTCAATTGGCGCTATGGCGCTTCTTATATGGAGCAGCAGTTGGTTGATTATGATGTGGCCTCAAACTGGGGTAACTGGCAGTATCTTGCTGGCGTGGGTGCTGACCCGCGCGGCCACAGACGCTTTAACTTAACGAAACAAACACAAATCTATGACCCTAAAGGAGACTTTATTAAAAAATGGGGTGGCGACAACTTCAACTCTCAACTTGATTCTGTGGATGCTGCTGACTGGCCAATTAGTCGCTCATGATCAATAGTTAACCGCATTGACATGGCTCAGCCAGCAAAACGGATCACTGCAACCATTTTCACACTGGCATCTAGTTAAGTACTGTAAGGCTGTGTAAGTAACGTAAAGCTGTGTAAGTAGTATTGTTGGCTAAAGTGATCACTGCTATCGTCCGTAATGAAGCTATTCGCTTCAATCATAAACACTCTTTGGCCGCGGGGTTCTTTTGAGCCTCGTCGGTCCTTTTAATCGGCTTAAGTTAATAACAGATTAACTGGCACTCACTCATGAGCAGCGTTTTTTAGCCATACAATGGTTGGTTGTTTGTAAAAGGCATCACGTTACTGGAGGCCATTGCAACTTTGATCTTAGTCCAATAGAGCTGCCGACTGGTAAAATACAAAGCGACTCTAGCTGCGCCGAATACTAACCGACAACAGGGGGCTTGACTGCCTGCAACACAAGTCTTTGCACCCCGTTATCTGCGTCTAAGCAGTGCCAAATTAACTTCAGAAACTATAATTAAAACCCAAAATAGTAGATACCGAACTTCCACTTTTAACAATGGCGCTATCTGTCAAGTTAGTTGGCAAAAAGTTGACATTAACGTTAGCAAATAGTGATGTTTGTTTAGTAAGGGGGTGAAACGTTTGAACAGATACGTAAGGTAAAATCGCACTTCCTGGTGCGTATTGCGCGCGTTGCCCATTCGCTTCGCTAGCCTTAACCCCGTACAAATAGTTTGCCCGTTTTGCATCAAGCCACTTTGCGCCAGCCTGGAAAATAAACGGTTGTCCACCAATTAGAGCTTGTTGACCGAGAGATAAACCTACAGAATTACCACTGAACTTACTGGATAGTTCTGTGGCAGCTTCAAGCTTTGCTGTTAAAAAACTAGTGAGTTTATACGATGCATTTAACGAACCGTCAACATACATATCTCTGGTCATCCCTGCTAGATCAGCTGAATCACTGCTTTTGTAGGGTCTAAAGTTTGGTCTTATAGAGACTCCTACGGAAACCTTGTCTCCACTAGTAACCTTATAAGCCAAACCTTCTTGCACGCTAACATTAAGCTTGTTTGACCTATAACTAATAGAAGGCATTATAGCAGACGAAGATTTAACATTGGCATACACCGAGTCGCCGCCAACATAGACCATTCCAATAGAAAGTTCCGATTTTTCTTCAGCATGGGTAGCGCCAGCTGAGAGCACAACAGTCGCCGCGGTTAGGTGAGCCAATAAGCTAAGTTTCATCATTTCAAATCCTTTTTTAGTTAATGTTATCGAACACTTTATAAGTTTATTTTTCACACGGACTAGTATGAAGGTTATGGTTAACAACTCAGGTTAGGACAATAAGCTAGCCTGTAAGGGCTGATATTATTGAGAATATCAATACTACGTAAAAAGAGACCGCCAATTTACATTACTTTACTTGCTGTTCATGAAAGTAAGCGCCGTAAACATATGAAGTAGAATTGGAGTGATCTTTTACAAAACGATCAAATATCGTGCATAACAACACTCGCCTGAATGGCTTAGGCTTTTTAGGTCTATAACGAACTCAAATAACTTACGTATCCACTGAATCTAAACCAATCGAGGTACATATCTTCAATAAAATACTGGGCTATGCAAGAGGCAAGGGCTGTTGCTACGACCAAGGCTTTTAAGTTACACAGCAGAAGTTCTTTTCTATCTTTTAAATGCCACATATCTTCATTAGTAAACCACATTTTTGTTTAATAAATAGAGTGTTTTTAGTGTTCAATTAGGGAACATTTTTTTCATTTTTCAGTTAGTGTTTATGGATGAAAAGTAATCTCCTAATCTACTGTGACGGTGGTTTCTCTGATGCTATGAAAATAGCGTAACGGGCTCTATACACTAACGGGTAAGAGCCCTCGTATAAATATGTAATGCCCTAGATGACAGTTTATGGCATGTAGATGTCATTAATTTAGAGTCAAGGTGGCGGACAATTGAGTCCACGCTGCGATTACCCGCACATTGCGCGATACGATACCAAACGTAAGCTTCCTCAACGCTTTTATTTACGCCATCTCCATGGTAGTGCAGATGACCATATTCTTCCGTAGACAGAGGGTACTCGCTTAGAATCATGATGCGAACATCTGATAGTGAAATTTTTATGTGTGCATTCAAGAACCACTCCTTGGTTTTCTACCCTCTTTTAAAGGTAATACTTCAAGCGTTTTTGGACCCGTATTTTATTGTAACGAGTTAGCTTTTTCTCAACATAAATTTTGTTGTTCAATTACTGAACTCTGTAATTTTTGGTGTTCAAATATTGGACAAACACCTAAATTCGTGTTGCTTCAAAAAATTTAACAATAGGGTTCTAATATATAGAGCGAGCACAATTGGCATATAGAGCACCTTAGGGAAGAATTTAAGGCGTGGGAACAAGGTAACTTTGAACCTAAGTATTACCTGAGGCATATGTAAAGTTCTGGAAAGATTTCCCAGAAAACAATATCACAGCTGTAAACTATAGCTACGATTGTTAGCAAACCGAACTTGAGCCCCTACATGGCGTTGATAGGTTGGTGAATGTAAAAATATTTGCTTGAATTAAGAAGACCAATAGTCTGCTCTCTAGTCGTTTGAAGCCAATTTCTTTTAGGCTAATAATTGTATGCAACGCCGACCAAAAGCCAATATACCCCTTAGGGTAAGAACTAGAATAACCACAAAGAGAAAAATTTAATGTTTGGATTGTTTAAAAAGGACCCAGCGAAAAAACTACAAAAACAATATGAAAAACTATTGTTTGACGCAATGCAACTGCAGCGCAAAGGAGACATCATGGGATACTCTATGACAACCCAAGAAGCTGAGAAAATACGTGAGCAGATAGAAGCACTAAAGGACTGATGAATGAGGCGCTGGGGCAGAGTGCTGGTGTTAAAAAAGAACAGTTTTTTGGGATAAGCCTGTTCAGTGTAAAGCGACCACTAAGGGGCGTAGTAGGCTACAAGCCTCGACCTAAGCAGCTATACATGACCTAAATCGCCCAGATTATCAAACAGCGTGCTTGTTTGTGGTACCTGTCTATGCAAAGTTAATACGGCTTGATAGGGCCAAATTTCTGTACTAATGGGTTTCTTTTTAACATAATTTAGATGTAATTTTCTTGCCGATACCGGACAGTTTCTGTAAAGAATGTTCTAGTTTAATAGAAGCTTTGCTATTTAGATTAATCTTAAATAGCACCTTGCCAATCAGGTGGTTTTTGGACTGCCAAACGCCGCAGCAAGATGAAAATATTTCTTTATTGTCACTACACAGCATGACCTCTTTTTTTCTAACCTGTTCCAAGCGCTTCAGCACATACCCATAATTTGGCAGGTCCATCACTACAACATTACCTATTTTTGCACGGCTATTAAAGGTTCCAACTAAGTCACCAGAAGCGAAAAGAGGGGTCATACTGTCTCCCTCAACACGGAACATTTTAAGCATCTTTTAGGTAAGGATGAACAACCTCAAGTGCTGGGGGGTATGGAGCAAAAACGCGGTGTGTGACTATATCTTTGCTGTGCCAGAATATCTCTGAAAAACGATTTAGTTGCTCCACTAATATAATGCCATCTCTTCGTGCGATGCCTTGTTTACACTTTGATGCAGCTTGCATGATTTGGTGAGTAATCTCATGAATATCCGGAAATTTTTCTATCTGCGGCTGCTTGAAGTAATCTCCCCATATAGTTGTTATCTCATGTTTAACCTGCGCGGCATGGACTTCTTTTTGCGCAACCAATCGGGCCAATTGAGCAGTGCTGTCCTTATCTGAATGGTCAGCTAGCTCTGCAATTATGTCCATAAGGCGCACAACGCTAAGAGCTGCAATTTGAGCCACCGCAGGGTCATAAATTTTGCAAGGAATATCGCAATGGGCATGAACTGCGGTAATGCTAAACATGAGAGCTTTTAACCGCAAGGATACTTAGAATAATTGATATCATTATTAGCATTTGCCCAGTAAGTGATAAATCATTATGCGTCAATGCGCTGCTATCAGTGTGTGCGAAACTGTTTGACGCAGAAATCAAAAGTGCTAGCGCTAGTAATTTTTTCATACAGTAAATCCTCATTAAACGCGATAAAAATAAAGGTTAAAATCATGGACTTGAGTTTAGATAAGTTTATTGTTAATAGCAATCATTATCATTATTATTTGCATTAACTCGCTATTGTGCATTCGGTAAGTGTTCAAGGGAAAAGTACGTTAGTAAGTGGGTAAAACCGCTTATACGATTTTTTTGGATTAAGGTTTGCCACCGTGGCACTTCTCTTGTGCCTTGGCTTGGCATAAGCATGTTTAAAATTTTACCATGTGCCTTAATTCTGCTAAAAATTGCTGCCATGGACCAACCCAAATACGATAACATTCGAATATTTATAGGGTGACTGGAGTGGTTCCAGACAAAGGTAGTTATTGGTACCTTAGTCTTTACATGTATGCCCCCTGGATTTTACCTAATTGGCTAGTAAAATTTTTATAGCCAATAAGCATCCTCTTGCTCTTCATCGAAAGACTTAGATTGATCAGTATTCTGATGTTGTAGCTGGACTAGGGAGTCTACTGTTCCCTTTGGTTGAGCAGGCAATGGCGCAATGTGTTGCCACTGGCTGAGATAAAATTCGGTGAGTAATTGGTTAATCATTTGGATAAAACCTCTCCTTTGGGCTTTAAAAATTCCCACTAATGATAATCATTCTCATTCGTGACTGCAAGTGATATTTGACTACAGTTTAAAGTTTTATGCATGGTTATTACTCCACGTTCTAAAAACAGATAAGGTCAGTTAGTTTGAAGACGCAACCCGTAAATTTAACCCTAATACCACTTGCAATCACTAATAAGAATCATTATCATTTATTTAAAGGTGTGATTATCTCAACACATGTTGTATTAGGCGTTTTGTGCTTAGGTTTTTGCTTAGGTTAGCCAATAGCCCGCTAACTATATTTATTGTCAATTAATTACGATTAGTTATGAATACATCTAACACTCATTACGAACTGCATGCAGTTAATCTTTTTAGGTCTAGTAACACGGCCGTTTTATCAACCCTTTCAAAAAGCACAGATGGCTACCCTTTTGGTAGCTTTGTCACATTCGTCTCCCATAGTAATAGGGAGCTATTTATATATATTAGTGATATCGCAGAGCATACAAAAAATATTCTTAGTGACTCAAGAGGCTGTGTCACTATATTTTCAGTCAACCCAGAAGGTGATAAGCAGAACAGCGCCAGGCTCAGTTTAATTGGAGATCTAATTAAGATCCCCAGTAATGAGGTGAAAACCTGCCAAACAAGATTCTTTAAACTTTCCCCTGAAAGTGAAAGTTACTCCCACATACATGGTTTCCACTTGTATAAATTAAACATATTGAAGGCTAGATGGATCGGTGGTTTTGGTCAAATTGGTTGGTTAGACATAACCCACTGGGTTGCCTCTGCCCCAGATTGGCACAACGGCGAGAAAGCAATGATTGAGCATATGAATCAAGACCACTCTAATGTTATTTGCTCAGCACTAAATGGCGTATTTAATATTGTCGATCCTAACGCAAAAATGTTGGCCTTGTGCACTGACGGCTATTATATTCTTTCCACAGGCACTCAGTTCTTTGTGCCTTTTCTTGAACCATGCTATAGCGAAAAAAACGTTCGCACAGCCCTAGTAAAGCAAGCAAAAGCCTATCGAGCGTTTGAACTTAAATAGGTTTCACAGCCTAAATTATAGGTTAATAACTAAATTTTTTTGATACATTTTTTTATAAAGTAGGGACTACACATGTTAAGCAATCTGCCATTATTTTTAAGTGGTCTGTCAGTCGGTGTTATTTTATTTCAAACTACAATAATTGCGCCCACTGTGTTTGGTGGCTTGGGGCCTGATCGTTCAGGCCCACTTTTACGTAAGGTATTCCCTAAGTTTTTTATTCTGCTGTCAATTTTGGGTTTGTTAAATACTCTAGCTTCTGTAGTGTCAGATATGAATACGCAAGCTTACATAGGCATCGCCACTTTTGCCCTAGCTACACTGGCTTATGGGTTAATTCCAATGACTAATAAGAGCCGTGATGAAAGTAATGAAAAGTCATTCAAACGTCTGCATAACGCCAGTGTGCTGATAACGGTTACAATGCTTTTTGTTAACTTAGCAAGTGTAGTGATCTAATGTGGTATCGGAGATTAACCAAAAACTGTGGTTGATAACACACATTACTCGTTTGGATGAGAGCTAATGCTGAGAAGGAAGACGGAACAAATACCCGTACAAAATTGGGTAACTAGGGTAATGATAACGTCACTCTTTGGTTGGTTAACCTGTTATTGAAGGCGTTAGTGCAGTTAGTTCTTGGTCTAATAATTTTCTAAAACTATCCCTAGTCACTCGATCGCGTAAACAGGGAGCTTTTGGGGTTAAGGGGTTGAACTAATCACCAAATTCGGTTTTTGTAATGAACCAATACTCCTTGTCAGTTATTTCAATGACCGCTGAATAAAATGCAGCCATCTAAATAGGAAGAAAAATAATGCCAAAGACCACGTTCTTTGCTGTGGGAATAATTTTATTAGTTGCAGTTATCATTGCCCTTATGTACGGCAAAAAACCTGTTGGATTATATGAAAATGAGTCTTCTAAGATTGAAGACTTTCTCTCTGCCAATAACCAGTTTGTGGATATTGTTGAAACCATTGAAAACCAATCAACAGGTAAAGTGACGAGGGCTAAGTTTGAACGTGACATTGGTAATGGAAATTCTCATATTGAATTTGAAGTAATACTGGATGATGGTGGTGAGCAGGAATATATTTTTAATACGATCAATAATGAAATATTTCTTCAAAAAGATACGTTAGAAGTATTTATCTCTCAATATGAGTTATTAGATATCGTTAAAAGTTTAGAGAAAAGCACTGGTGGCAAGCTAGTTGAAGCTGAATTCGAAGACACCTTAGGAGATGGCACTACGCATATAGAGCTGGACATTAAAATGCCTGATGGAAGTGAGCAGGAATACATTTTTGATACAGTGAGTAAAACCTTGGCCCTATAGTGGCGCAGTGAGTTTTCTTAGTTAACAATAGATGTTATTGAAACCTCTAGGTGACAGCGCAGAGCCAAACAGTGTTTGCAGAACCTTTATTGGTTTGAGTCCTAAGTCTAGAGGTGGCTTTAAAGCCCATGCGGCAAACGTGAGGCATTGATACGTTAGGAAATTCATACTGAGTAAAAATTTATGAAAAAGTCACTCGCACTTTATTATGCTGCGTTGGCCACAATATAGTCTGATTCAATGGAGCTTCTTTTTCTCTAAGCTTAGCTTTCCTTTTAGGCTCATGATATACGCAGCGCCTGATAACAGAAGAACAGAGCCTGATTCACCCATAAGAACAAAGGCATCCATATCTTTACCGTGCATCACTATTAAACGGCAAAGTGCTGTTATCGCAATGATAATTGGCAGGGTTACTGGGATTCTTGAAGAGCTTGTATATGCGCCCACCATACCGATGATCTCAGCGTAGATAAAAAGTGTGAATAACTTCTCTATCTGCAGGTCATAGTGAATTATTGCTGTATATATTTCAATCAAGGCAGCCACGAAGGCCCCAACACCAATAACAAGAAGAATGAACTTCTCTCCCCATTCAAACGCAATTTTCGTCATGCTGCTACCCTCGACCAATACCCAAAAGTCACTATGGAGAACCTACGCTATTTAGCTCTTTGAACATACTATAACTTTGATTAACTAACAATAGAGTTCCTACAGCTATCTATTACCCTCGATCTTGGATACCTGGCCGTTCCAAATTCTATCGTGCTCATTAGAATTCTAAAAGCATAAAAAACCTAACAATCCTGATTTATAGGCAACGAAGCTAGTTGTGAGTATTAATAATAACGCTTGAAACTAGTATTTAATGGAGGTTGGGGAATTCAAATTGTTCTGTCAAAGTCATACACACCAAAGGTCCATTTCTGTGGCCCTGTAGATACCCCAAGGAGACATTTATATCAACAATTCAATATGTTACGTCTGCGCTCCTAAAGTCTTCCTGAGCACACCTTTGTTAAAAGTTAAGCTTAATTTAACCAAAAAAGCCACGCATGCGTGGCTTTTTTAATAGCTAAATTATCCATTTAAGCTATGGCTGCACCACAAACATACCGCGCATGCTGTAGGAATGCCCTGGCACTGAGCAGAAAAACATATAGTCCCCACCAGCCATTAAATCTGCTGTTGAGAAATTAACGCTAGTGGTTTCCCCACCACCTATTACTGCAGAGACCGCCATTACACGGCTATCGCCTGGCTTCACATACTTTGCGTCTAGGCCAGCTTGCATGCCATCTGCCGCAACTGCGTCTAAGTCAGCTGAGGCCGACAGCACCCAGTTATGGCCCATTACATTTGCGGGTAGGCTGCCTGCATGGGTCAGATTAACTGTAATTGATTCGCAGCTTTTTTCTACGGTCATATCCGCAGCACTAAACTTTAAATAATCCCCCACTTCTACATCAAAGGTACAGGCTGCTTGAGCAATACCAGCTGTTAGAGAAAAACCTACACACAAAATTGCTTTCATCATTGTCTTCATTAAAACTCCGTTAAACCACACATTTGATTGATAGAACAAGCGTCACTTGGCAGCCAACCGTGACTTACTTTCAAGTGGGCTTAGTACTCATGCCCGCCTGTTATTTATTTGCTTTTCTTGCCTCCTTTATAACTTAGCTGCGTCTTTTTAATTAAAACTGACTAACCTCATATTCAGCGCTTTTGGGTTGTCCTCATCATCCACAAAACCACCAATCTTTTGGCTTAGGAATTAGGATTTCACACACAAGCGGTTGAATTTTTTGACGTTAGATATGGTACCTCAACATGCCCAACAGGCCCACTAGACGAGTGTCACGAGATGGTAAAGTTTGGTAAAAAGTATCAGTGACAACTTTACTAAGTTGGTGGGGCTGGTGATATTACTAACCTGTTATGTTGCAAAGTTTTAGCAATATTAAATGGCTAGTGGGATTGCCAAGTTCTAAAGGTGAAGTTTTAAAATCCTAAACAGATCAGCACCAAGACTGCCAAAAATACCGTTTCTGCAAGCATCAGCACCATAGGGCGCCAGCCCATAGCTGCTAACTCTTTAAAGGATGATTTCATACCCAATCCCACCATTGCGACAATCAGGCACCAACGTGACATCTCAACCATAAAAATCGAAACTTGGGGCACTATAAGTCCACCGCTGTTGAAAGAAACTATCAAAATAAAAGCCACTAGAAAGCCTGGGAGTGGAAAGCCTTTGGATTTTGTATCAGACTGTGTCTTTCCCCAGCGTGCTGCAATCAGTGCAATAATCAACACCACTGGCACCAGCATCGACACCCTTAGCAACTTGGTAAACGTGGCAATATCACCAATTTCGTCAGACATTAAATAACCCGAACCGACCACTTGAGCAACATCGTGGATCGTCGCTCCCAAAAATACTCCGCTGGCGGCAGGGCCCATATTAAACGCCGTTACGACTAGTGGGTAAACGATCATAGCGACAGTGCTCAGCGCAGTAACGCAGATCACCGTAAAAATGAGATTTTTTTCAGCATCCTTACTGTGGGGCAATACTGCAGCAACAGCCAGTGCAGCAGAAGCACCACAAATACCTACTGCTGACCCACTCAAAATGCTCTGTGAGCGGCCTAGCTTCAGCCAGCGCCCAACAAAGAACCCAAATAGGATCGTAGCAGGCACTGCCAAGAGTACAATAACTATCGGAGTGAAACCTAAACTCATCAACTGCTCAAGGGTAATGCGCGCACCAAGCAGTGCGATACCAAAACGCAATATCGACTTGGCGGAAAACTCAATACCTGCAACACAGCGGCCTTCAGCCGATAAATAATTTAACGCTATCCCTATTAACAATGCATAAAGAATTACCGGGCCACCATAATGTTCTGACACAAATTTTGCGGACATGGCGACCACAAAACAAAGAGTAAAACCGGGCATTAAATCAGTGAGTTTCTGCCCACCAGATGTATTTTTTAAAGAAGAAAAACTTCGTGCGATTGAAGACATCAATTTGCTCTGTTATTTTGTTGGAACAACACGCCCCCATCTATATTTTGCCCAGCAGTGCCCTAAAGTTACAGGTCTTTTTTAGGCTACTTCTAAGAGGGTATATCGGTGTGAACTACTTGTTAAGCCATCCTATTAAGATGCCTTGTCATCACCCACAA
>Ga0115007_10000470_pt1 | contig 26636 bp, 20 predicted proteins | sample ArcOceMetagenome_2_FD_87166 | JGI IMG/M metagenome (GOLD analysis project Ga0115007, IMG submission 87166) | Marine eukaryotic phytoplankton communities from Arctic Ocean - Arctic Ocean ARC135M Metagenome | ecosystem: Environmental > Aquatic > Marine > Oceanic | place: Arctic Ocean | collected...
AATGGGCCGTGAGAATGCCAGATAACCATTACCTGGTTTATCCTCGTTTGAATTTTGAATCGTCGATAAACAAAAAAGACTTAAGGTGGATGACAAATACTGAAACTTACAATATAGGTCGTCATCACTTGGCCAGACTATTAGACTAAAAATAAGGGCGCGTTTTGAAGGCAGGTCCGATAAATTGCTAATAAGACGACCAGGCTGCTCTATCTCAATTCCAATTTGTAATTGTTTTTTGCTATTAAAAATGTAGAAGCCATTAAGGGACATATCAGATAAAAGGGATTCTACTAAGTTACTACTCTCAAAATCCAAACTGGGCAAGTCCATAAAATGATACATATCGTCCCATTTAGCCCAATCATATAACAACAAAGATAAATTATTCTTTTCAGATATAAAAGACTGCTCTAGGGCTCTAAAGTCAGAATGATGACGTAACCGGGTTTGATCTTCTAACTGAGGGAAAACGATGAAGAGGCGATAAAGTAAAAGCCCGCCACATACGATAAATGCATATAGAACAAACATAATAATAACAAATTGTTTTATTCGCACGACACCTCCGCACCTACCTAAAGTGTAGCTGGTTATTGCAGCACTGCTGCAGACGCATAAGAGATAACTGGCTGTCCTTACTGTTTTATTGTGAATGAATACAGAGTCAAATTCTCAGACAACTTACTTTTTCATTCCACCTAAATCAAAAAACCCCAGCCGATTTCTCGACTGGGGTTCTGGAAAGAATTAATTAGAAACTAATTAAAACTGATCCGCTGTCATTTCATACAAGCAATCCGCGCCACCTTTAACGGCTTCGCTAAGAGAGATGTATCTTGGCAACAAGCGCTTAGTGAAGAAGCGAGCAGTGGCTAGCTTGTTCGCGTAGTAAGGCTCAGAACCTTCTTTCTCAAGTGCTTTTTCAGCCATCATTGCATACATGTAAGCAAATGAGGTGTAACCAAATACTTGTAGGTATTCAACAGAAGATGCGCCAATCTCGTTTGCATTAGATTGTGCTTTTTCCATTACCCAATCAGTTAGATCAGAAAGATTAGCAAGTGCCGCTTTCAATGGGTTAATGAACTCTGCCATTTTAGCATTGCCTTCTTGAGTGGCTATGAAATCATTGATTTCTTGTGCGTACACTTTAAAGAATGCGCCACCGTTGGCTGCGATCTTACGACCAATCAAATCAAGAGACTGGATACCGTTAGTGCCTTCGTAAATTTGAGTGATACGAATGTCACGTACGTGCTGCTCTTGACCCCATTCACGAATGAAACCGTGACCACCGAATACTTGCTGACCAGCCACCGCTGATTCAAGAGCAAGGTCGGTTAGGAAAGATTTAACAACCGGCGTTAGCAATGAAACCATGGCTTCTGCGTTTTTCTTCACGTCTTCGTCGTCAGAGAACTTAGCAAGGTCTAACCACTTAGATGCATAAGTAGAGAACGCACGAGAACCTTCGGTGTTAGCACGCATAGTTAAAAGCATGCGACGAACGTCTGGGTGAACGATGATTGGATCAGCTGCTTTATCTGGGAACTGTTTACCAGTAGGCGCACGAGACTGGATACGATCGTTCGCGTAAGTTACCGCGTTTTGGTAAGAGTTTTCTGCAACGCCCAAACCTTGAATACCTACTGCAACACGCTCGTAGTTCATCATGGTGAACATGGCCGCTAGACCTTTGTTTTCTTCACCTACTAACCAACCTTTCGCGCCGTCGTAGTTCATCACACATGTAGCAGAGGCTTTGATACCCATTTTGTGTTCGATCGAACCACAACCCATGGTATTGCGCTCACCTAATGAACCATCTTCGTTTACTAGGAATTTAGGTACTAAGAACAAAGAAATGCCTTTAGGACCGGCCGGTGCACCTGGTAATTTCGCTAGTACAAGGTGGATGATGTTTTCCGCCATGTCGTGCTCGCCCCAAGTGATGAAGATCTTGGTACCAGAGATGGCAAAAGAACCGTCTGCTTGTGGTTCTGCTTTAGTACGGATAATACCCAAGTCAGTACCGCAATGTGGTTCGGTTAAATCCATTGCGCCAGCCCAAACACCTGAGTACATGTTTGGCAGGTATTTTTCTTTTAACTCTTGGCTGCCGTGTGCATTTAGAGATAAACACGCACCGGCTGTTAGCATAGGTGCAAGACCAAATGCGATGTTCGAGCCTTGGATCATTTCTTCAACCTGACCCACAAGCATCTTAGGCATGCCCATGCCGTCATATTCAGGGTTACCACCTAGACCACCCCAACCGCCTTCACAGTAAGTGGCATAAGCTTCTTTAAAGCCTGCAGGTGCCGTTACTTCACCGTCTTTCCAAGTAGAACCGGCTTCGTCGCCTTCGCGGTTCAATGGTGCAAGTACTTGAGAAGCAATTTTGCCCGCTTCTTCTAAGATAGCGTCTGCAGTATCTGGATCAACCACTTCGGCTAAACGTGGGTTTTCTGCCCACATTTTAGGGGCATCGAATACTTCGTTAAGCAAGAAGCGCATGTCGCGCAATGGAGCGTTATATTCAGGCATATTAAATCCTCATTACTATCGGCGGCTTTTCAATCACCACCTGACCTTATTTTCGCGGGGCGTATATTAATACAACCAGCAAACTTTTACCCGTTTTTGATGGCTATTTTGGTGTTTTCACAGTTTTATTGCATATAAAATAGCCTAAAACCTTGCTTCATAACCCTGAGGGATACAAAGCAAAAAGCCGCAACCCAAGTTAGGTTGCGGCTTTTTTAGGATCGATGGCCGTGTCTAATGATGACATCCATTAGCCTTGGCCAGTCAATTAGAACGCGAAGTGTTCTGCGTCTAGATCCATCAAGGTATCAGAACCCGCTACCATTGTCGCAGCATGGCCTTTAGTACGAGGCAAGATACGAGAGAAGTAGAAACGAGCTGTGGTTAGCTTAGCTTTGTAGAAGTCTTCTTCTGTGGTGCCATTTGCTAAAGATACTTGCGCAGCTTTAGCCATTTTAGCCCATAGGTAAGCTAGGGTTACGTAACCAGAGTACATTAGGTAATCAACCGATGCAGAACCGACTTCATCACGGTTCTTCATAGCAGACATACCAATCTTCATAGTTAGGTCGCCCCACTCTTTGTTCAGCTCAGTTAGTTGAGCAACAAATGGTGCTAGCTCTTCGTTGTCCGCTTCTTCTTTACAGAAAACGTGGATCATTTTAGTGAAGTTCTTCAAAGATTGACCTTGCGTCATAAGAACTTTACGGCCTAGAAGGTCAAGTGCCTGAATACCAGTCGTACCTTCGTAGATAGTAGAGATCTTAGCATCACGTACTAGTTGCTCCATACCCCATTCAGCGATGAAACCGTGACCACCGAATACTTGAACACCTAGGTTAGTCGCTTCAACGCCCGCTTCTGTTAGGAATGCTTTAGCGATTGGAGTAAGAAGACCTAGAAGCTCATCAGCGGCTTTACGTTCTTCTTCGCTCTCACCTTTGTGCACGATGTCGTTTTGAAGGGCTGTCATGTAAACAAGAGCACGACCCGCTTCAGCAAATGCTTTTTGAGTTAGCAGCATTTTACGAACGTCTGGGTGAACGATGATTGGGTCAGCAGGACCTTCAGGGTTTTTGGTACCCGTCAAAGAACGCATCGCTAGACGGTCTTTCGCGTAAGCTAGAGCGCCTTGGAAAGAACCTTCACATGCAGTAACACCTTGAAGAGCAGTACCGATACGTGCCGTGTTCATGAACGTGAACATGCAGTTTAGACCTTTGTTTTCAGGTCCGATTAGGTAACCTTTAGCACCGTCGAAGTTCATTACACAAGTAGAGTTACCGTGAATACCCATTTTGTGCTCGATAGAACCACAAATTAGAGTATTACGATCAGCAACAGAGCCGTCTTCTGCAACGTTGAACTTAGGCACGATGAACAAAGAAATACCTTTAGTACCTTCAGGTGCGCCTGGTAGACGAGCTAGAACGATGTGAACAATGTTGTCCGCCATGTCGTGCTCACCCGCAGAGATGAAGATTTTAGTACCTGTGATCGCGTAAGAACCGTCTGCATTTGGCTCCGCTTTCGTTTTAAGTGTACCTAGGTCAGAACCACAATGAGGTTCAGTTAGACACATGGTACCGGTCCACTCACCGCTTACTAATTTAGTCAGGTATTTTTCTTTTTGCTCGTCAGTACCCCAGCTAGAGATGGTGTTCATCGCGCCGTGAGACAGACCTGGGTACATGCCCCAAGACCAGTTAGCCGTACCAACCATCTCAGACATAACCGTGCCTAGAGACTCAGGAAGACCTTGGCCGCCGACTTCTTCGTCGTGCGCCATTGAAGGCCAGCCGCCTTCTACGAACTGCTTGTAAGCTTCTTTGAAGCCAGTAGGTGTGGTTACAGAACCGTCTTCATGACGAGTACAACCTTCTTCGTCACCAACGCGGTTTAGAGGCGCTAGAACGTTTTCACAAAATTTAGAACCTTCAGTTAGGATCGCATCGACCATATCTGGAGTAGCAACGTCCGCATAAGCTGGCAAGCTGGCGTAATGACCTGGCATGTCCAACACTTCGTCCATTACGAATTTAATGTCACGTAGGGGAGCTTTATATTCTGGCATGGTAACCTCTTAGCCTACTGGGCTCACATAGAGCCGATAATTGTCCATTAAAACCCAGTTATTGGGCTTCTCTTTCATTTACCGACCAGCCCCTAAGTTAGGAAAATGGGTCTAGTGCGGCATAAACTTCAAACAAGTGTTTGAAACATACGTTTGCAAGTGAATCTTGTCAAGACTTTGCCTGCGCCTTATCGCTCAAATAATCGTCAAGTATAGTCCGATTTCCAAATGTACAAGGGCGCAAAGGGTCTATCAAACAAGCGTTTGAATCTTTTTACGTGTAAAACCCAAAAGTGGATTAATTTCTTCAAAAAACAGACAAAGTCACGCTACAGAAGGCGTTAAGAGGCTTACAGGCGGGTTGATGAGGTTGCTTCGTGTGGGAAAAGCCTGCATTTAATTTATATCAATTAAACGCAGGCTCTTAATTAATTATTTAAATGACGTTCTATCCTGGAATGGCTTCGCCGGTTTGCCTTTTGCTAAGCCATTGGCCATGGCAATCCGCTGATTCTTACGACCCAGTAAGCGCAGTTGCGTTAATCGCTCCCATAAAAGCGCGCCTCGGGTGTCCTTTTTCCATGTCTTTTTGAATAGATACTTGGTCGCTGCAATGGCATCCGGGCTTTTCTCGCAAATCACCTTCGCTAGAGACTGGGCTTCAGCTAGCGGATCCGTGCTCACTTTACTGATTAGGCCGTATTCTGCACCTTCAGCACCACTGAAAAAGCGCCCTGTCATGGTCAACTCTTGGGCGATATCCACGCGGGTTAAGCGTGACAAGGTCACCATGCCGCTCATGTCAGGAATCAGACCCCACTTCATCTCTAAAATAGATAAATTGGCATCGGGTGTGGCAATACGATAATCACAGCACAAGATGATCTGCATACCGCCACCAAAGCAATTACCATGAATCGCCGCAATCACAGGCACCGGCAGGTCTCGCCAAATATGCGCCACGCGTTGAAACATATTGTCTTTACTCCACGGTAGCTTAGCAAAGAAGTGAGGAATCATTGTTGGCGTTTTCGATACCGCCGCGAAATCTAAACCAGCACAAAAACTGGGACCTTCGCCTTTTAAAATCACGCAACGAATGGTGCGATCTTTGCGGATGGCTTTGGCGGTTTGCACCAGCTCCACAAACATTTGTTTGTCTAAACCATTGTGTTTGTCTGGGCGATTTAAACTGACATAAGCAATTTTCTCGCTTACTTCTAATAAAACCCGGCGCGTGTCTGTCATGTTGTTATCTTTTAAAGTGATGTAATGATTGGCAAAGCCAAACTAAAAAGTGGAGCCAGTATTAAGCGCTTATACCGGATTATCAATATCGATAAATTCCACATCTAATGAGAATTCTTGCGCTAAGTGTTCACCGAGTGCTTTTGCCCCATATCGTTCGGTGGCGTGATGGCCCGCCGCATAGAAATGCGTACCTGACTCACGTGCGTTATGCACGCTGGGCTCGTTTATCTCACCGGTTAAATAGGCATCAATACCTTGGTTAATGGCATATTGCATATAACTTTGCGCACCACCTGTGCACCAAGCAATGGTTTCAATGATGTCGTCTTCTTCACCAATGTGCTGAGGCACGCGGTTTAACTTCAGTGCGATATGCTCGGTTAATTCGCCTGCACGCATAGGACGCGATAAACGCCCCACATTACCCGGTACACGCTTATCGTTTGGGTCTAGGGGGCCGGTAATTTCAAAATCCAACACATCCGCCAGCTGAACATTATTGCCAAAGCCAGTGTGCCCATCTAACGGCAAATGATAAGCCAGTAAACTAATGTCGTGTTTCAACAGGGTTTGAATGCGCTGCTTTTTGATGCCCACAATGGCCTCAGGCTCCCCTTTCCAAAAATAACCATGATGAACCAAAATGGCATCGGCGTTGTAAGCTACCGCCGCATCAATTAAATCTTGGCAAGCGGTGACGCCTGTCACAATACGCTGGACTTCACTATTGCCTTCCACCTGCAAGCCGTTTGGGCAGTAATCACGAAACTGATCCACTTGCAGTTCACGGTTTAGATAACTCACCAACGTGTTTAGCTTCATATCCCACACTCATTTGCGTAAACTTGCCCCATTCTCGAAGATTTGGTGCTCAGATGCAAAAGCCTGGTTTTTTATCTTGGTCTATTTTAATGGGGCTGGTCATTGCCAGCCTCGTGCTGCACTTTATTCCTAAGCCTTACAGCCCCACTGATCCTGTTAAATCCTATGCCCCTGCGGTCAATCGTGCGGCGCCTGCTGTGGTGAACATCTACACCAGCAAAACCGTGCGCGAGCAGGTCCACCCATTATTAAACGATCCATTCTTTCGCCGCTTTTTTGAACGCGCCCCCATGCCCAAAAGCCGCATCCAAAATAGTTTAGGCTCGGGCGTCGTAATTGCCGACCATGGTTTAATTGTTACCAACAACCACGTCATCCAAGGCGCCGATGAAATATTAGTGGCCTTACAAGATGGGCGCACCACCAACGCACAAGTCATTGGCCGCGATACCGAAACCGATTTAGCACTGCTTAAAATTGAATTGGACAATGTACCCGTGATCGATTTTGCCACCGACAACACCTTACAGGTTGGCGACATCAGCTTAGCCATTGGCAACCCATTTGGTGTGGGGCAAACCGTGACCATGGGTATTGTCAGTGCCACCGGACGCAATCAATTAGGCATCACCACGTATGAAGACTTCATTCAAACCGATGCGGCGGTAAACCCAGGCAACTCAGGGGGCGCCTTGGTCAATGCAGACGGAAAACTAGTGGGCATTAATACTGCTATTTATAGTAAGTCCGGCGGTAACCAAGGCATCGGTTTTGCCATCCCTTTAAACCACGCACTAAGAGTGGTGGCTGACCTATTAAAATATGGCCATGTGGTTCGCGGCTGGTTAGGCCTTGAAACCCAAGAGCTCACGCCATCTCTTAAAAAGGCATTCGGCTTACCCGAACAACTTCAAGGACAAGTGGTGGTGGGCGTCGTGGATAATGGCCCCGCCTATGAAGCCGGTTTATTAAAAGGCGACATCGTTACCCACTTTAATGGCCAAGAAGCCGATAAAGGCACCGAGACCATGCGTCAAATTGCCAACCTCATGCCTGGGGATAAAATTAAATTGGGCGTGATTCGCACCGGTGAGTTTTTAACCTTTGAAGCAACATTGGGGCAGCGTTTGCCGCAGTAGCTTTACGCTAGCATTAGAAACTTAAGAATAGAAATCATCAAACACAAAAAAGCCCAGAACGCTCTGGGCTTTTTTTTGTTAATACGCTACCTACCGATTTTATTGTGCGTAGGCAATGCGCTTAATATTCAGTAAGTGTTCGTAGCTCACATTGTCACTGGTTGCACCGCCTCCTTGTGTGCCGCAGCCTAACGTCCACGAAAGTTGCAAGCCGTTGTTAGCACCAATGCAGCCTAACGTGCCGGCTCCGTTTACCAACACACGACTCACGTCTGCGCACTGTGCAAATTGCTCCACTAAGGCTTCGTTATTCGAATGCATGATGGCGGTATGGCCCGCGCCTTCGTCCGCCAAAATGGTTTTGGCTAACGCCATGGCTTGCTCATCGCTTTCAATTTTGGTTACCGATAAAATCGGCAATAATTTTTCTTTTAGCAGTGGCGTGCCTTCAGGTTGATCATGGGTTTGCGCCAAGATCAATTTAACTGGGTAGTCGCGTTTGATGCCCAATTGATCACACACGTCTTGTGCGCTTTTGCCCACAAAACGACTATCAAGGTGACCGTCGCGGAACACAACGTCTAACAAGGCATGAATTTCAAAATCATTCAATACGGCCGCACCGGCTTTAATGGCATGGACTAAAAAGTCATCGTAGATTGCGGCATCCACCAGTAAGTTGTTCTCTGACCCACACACGATGCCGTTATCAAAGCTTTTACTAAACACCACATCCTGCGCCGCTTTTTGTACGTCACAGGTTTTCTCAATCCACACCGGCGCATTGCCTTTACCCACACCAATGGCAGGCGTGCCCGATTGGTACGCAGACTTGACCATGGACGGGCCGCCAGTGGCCAGAATAAAATGCACACCATCGTGTGTCATGAAGGCTTGCGTTAATCCGCGAGACGATGGCATCTGTGAGGTTTGTACTAGGTTAACGGGCAGGCCTGACTTTTTTAATACACTTTGAATCAGCTCTACGGTTTGATTGCCCACATTTTTCGCTTTGCGATGACTACTGATCACGATTGCGTTTCGCGATTTAAGTGCTATTAAACATTTAAAGGTTAAGGTTTCCACAGGGTTTGTAACAGGAATCATGGCAAACACCACCCCCATGCTATTGGCTAAGCCTTTGCTGCCATCTTTATTTTCGATGACACTTCCCACACCTGGTTTACCTTTTAAGTTTTCAGCTACCGCAATGGTACCCAGCTGAATTTTTTGTATCTTGTGCTCCAACACGCCCATGCCACTTTCTAACACAGTAAGCTTGGCTAGATTTTCTGCTTGATCATTCACCGCTTGCGCAATGGCCATGATGGCATCATCAATTATTTGCTCTGGTAGATCCTGAATCGTGCGATGCGCTTCATTGGCACCGTTAACAATAAATTCCACTTCTTTGATAGGTGCAGACATTAATGCAGCATCCACTTGATCTTGCAGCGTGATGTCTATTTGTTTGCTTAGGGAATTTAAAATAATCGAATAAAAATTGGGGTCATCTAGCATCAACTTTCTTAATTGCGGTAATGAAAGTGTCACGTATTGGGTGCCACAATGAGCAATCACGCTATACAGGCTGGCTTGCTCGCTGAGCAATTCTTTTGCACTGATGCAATCACCTGCTGAAAACGAAACCGGTAAACGCGCTTTACGGTCGAGCTCTTTATCATGCACTTCAAGCTGAACTTCGCCGCTTAAAATATAAAAGCAATGGGTGGGCTGACTTCCTTGTGCTAACAAGCAGTGACCTTGTGCCACGCTGAGGTGCTCAAAATCACCAAGTTGCCCCAAGATTGTGCGAGATTCTAGAGTTTCCATCTTTCCTTCCTTAGTTAAGAGTCATGTCTCGAAATGTCTTAGACAATATAATCATAAAACACTTGTCAGAACAATTGATTAGATTAGAATTGGTTCTAATAAATAAAAAGAATAATGAATAACAAACATTCTCAATAAGGAAGTACTAATGGAACGCTTAAATCGGCGAGAAGTGGAACAAATACTGGGTATTTATCCGCCGTTCAGGATTAGGGACATGATTATGAATCAAGAACATGAAGTTCTTGAGATTCAAATCGAAGAAATGACAAACAAATCTCGCAGTTTGTTTACAACATCAAAACAACCTACTCAAAAAGTACGCTGGCATCATACAAAGACGGGCCGATTCGATACCATTATCGAAATGCAAGCTTCGCACCAAACGTTTTCGAAACACCGTACTTTAAATCCGCCAGCCTTTATCGGCCCGGAGCACAGCAAGTACACCTATCAATTGCAGCAAACGGTTTTATTAGCCGCCAGTAAGCAATTAAGTTCAGACACCATTCACAGCCTAACCGGTATTGATCGTACATTGGTCAGCCAGATTATTTCTGATAGCCAAACCGAGCATCAAGAGAGCCAAGTACAAAGCCAGCTTCCTCTTGAAACCGACCCCATTTGGCGTGCCATCATCAAACATGAGGTGAGTTTCAAAACAAACTTAGCCTCTTTGAGATTTTTAATGTCTCGTTTAGAGCTGTCATGCTTCAATAGCAAGGATGACCCAAGTGTCATGCAAGATGCCGTTGCCACCTTGCGTCAGTTTTTCATTAAAAACCGCAATCAATTAAAAAGTGAATACGCACAAATTGGTGTGATTGAATCAAAACCAGCGGCAAGTGACACCCAGAAAACTCAATCAGCACAAAACAAAAAAGTGACCCTAACAGTAGACCACCCTATTTGGCACAGCATTTTAAGTGGCGAAGTGGATTTACTGTCTAAAAACACCGGCTTGAGTTTATACCTGACACAGTTAAAGAGTTTGTATCGCAAGGCGGATATTAATCAAGATGAGAAATATCAGATCGCCAAAGAACTGTTAGCATACTTAAAAAAGAACATGGCAAAACTCAAGCCTGAGCTTTTGTCTATTTCTAAAATGGTTCGCCAGCTAAATGAACAAAGCACTGATATGGCCCTGCCAGAAAGTGATCACAGCATCTGGGGCGACATCATTCAAGGCAAGGTGTTTATTGAGTCTGGGCAAATGGCATTAAAACTATTACTAGTTAAAGCCCGTACTACTGAAGACGAAGCGGAAACGCGTCAAATGATTCAACAGTACTTTTCCCGTAACTTGCGCGCGCTGAACAACGAAGTGAAGCAGATCGAACAACATCTCGCGCTCGCCAGTTAATATTTATAACTATTTAAGAGGAATCTATGTCAAACGTATCCATTACTAGTCAGTTACTTGATTTGTCCAGCACCATCGAGCGTATTGAATCTGGTGAGTTTTTAATTATTGCCGCCGATGAATCACTACTGACACAGTTACCAAGTGGTAATTGGATTGGCGGTACTATCCCGTACTTTATGAGTGAAAACGGCGGCCTTGTGAGTAAAGACGCCATTTTCGTTAATGCCATCGAAGGCCTTAATGGCAACGCCCAACCACGCATTACACCATACGATAGCAAGTCCATTTCTCGTATTGCGCAAGACGCACCTGATAATGGCTTTACCATTGCTATTTTGCCTGCCGGATCTGATGTTCATTCTGAATACGCAGAAAATGCACCAGGCTTTCCTAACATGTTTTTTTCACCACTCATTGGTTGGGTTGCGGGCGTGCATTTAGATGATGTGCAAAGCAGCCAAGCAAAAACAGTCTTTGGTCCTGGTGCCATGGTGATGGCTGATAAAGCGGTTGCCATGCACGTATCCTTGCCTGCTAGTCAAGTTGCTAACATTCATATCGTTAACTTATTTGAACAAGGTGATGGACCTAAAATTGTATTCCCTAGCACAGGGTTTAATGCGAATACCTGCTTAGTGGATGGCGTTGAAACTAACCTTGCACAATATATTGGCAGCAACAACATCGACACCCGCTTACCTTTAGTGGCCGATTACAATGGCATCAATGTTAACGTATCTGTACAGGCGATTAATGGCGATGATGTCGCGCTTTATGCGCCGGTTTTTGCGGATGTTGAGTATCAATTTGCAACGCCTGTAGCCGATTATGTCACTAGCTTTAATCAAGCGATCACCAATCAAGAAACAGAAAAAGCGGCGTATGGCTGTAACTGTATTTTGAACTTCTTGTATTCTGAATTAGAAGGTAAGCAAACGGGTAGCCTAACCGGCCCGATTACCTTTGGTGAGATTGCCTATCAACTTCTAAACCAAACCTTGGTTTACATGAGTATTGAAAACGCTTAATACAGCTATAAGTAAACGGTCTTAAGGGACCGTTTACTTTACATCTATTTCCTTTGCTTTAGTCAAAGCACACCTGCGTTTAACTGCCTTAGCTTCAACAAAAACTCCTCTTCAAAGATAGAACCAAATGATATTTAAATTATTTATTTAATATCTTTATATTTTATCGCCTTGAATTAGTGCAACCTAATATACCATTTGATTTATTCACTTCTATACTCAGAGGATATTCAAATATAGGGCTCTGCATGAATTTCTCTATCTCCATTCGCCGCAAATTACTGGGCCTTGCCATCATTCCTGTGATTCTTATGAGCTTGGTACTCTCTACCATGCTGGTCATTCAGATTGATTCATTATCTGATCAGCAAGTGGAAAGCATTAACACCTTATTAATCAATGACTCTAAATCTGAGCTTAAATCGTTTATTGAAATTGTCTCCTCAGCCGTTCTACCCATCTATCAGTCTGGCGGTCGCAAAGAAGAAGCGATTGCCATTCTAAAAAGAATTCGCTATGGCGAATCTGGATATATTTTTGGTTACGACAGTAAAGGGATTAGAATTTTTAACGGTGAATCTGAAAAGGGTATCGGTAAGAGTTATTTAAATTTACAAGACACTAATGGTGTCTACCTAATTAAAGACTTAATTACCGCAGGAAAAAACAACGGTATTAAAACGGGTAATCAATATGTGACCTATCACTTCCCTCGTCTTGGTGGCGATAAACCAGCACCTAAATTATCGCTATCCTTATATTATCCCGATTGGGATTTAATGATTGGTACAGGTTTTTATATCGATGAAATAGAAAAACAACTAGAGATCATTCAATCTGACATCAATACAGCCCGTAATCGCATCGTAAATTCATTATTAATCATTGCCGCCATACTCGTCGCCTTAGTGATTGGCAGTGGCATCTTGTTAAATCGCAGTATCCTTCGGCCTTTATCTCGAATATCTGATTCCCTTCAAAATTTAGCCAGCGGTAATGGTGACCTTACCCGCCAACTAATAATATCCGATCAACATGAAACCGGTAAGCTTGCCGGTTATGTGAACAACTTATTAAGCTTTTTAAATACCACCATTTCAAAAGTGAAAAATGTTTCGATTGAAGTAAAACAAGAGACTCAAAATTTAGACCTTCAAGCGAGCGAACTCACAGGCATTATTAGTGAGCAAAACAATGAAGTCGATCAAATTGCAACAGCTATCACTCAAATGTCTAGCTCGGCAAGCAATGTCGCACAAAGTGCGAGTAGCGCAGCCGACTCAGCCCATGAAGCAAAAAAACAAGGCAGTATTGCTCTAGAGAAAATGAATGCAAGCAATCAAGCCATGTCTCGTTTAACCCAAGAAATAAATGCTGCCAATGATGTGGTAAAACGTGTGGGTGAAGATGTTGAAGGCATTATCACTATCTTACAAGTGATTGAAAACATCGCCGCTCAAACTAATCTATTGGCACTCAATGCCGCCATCGAGGCCGCAAGAGCGGGTGAACAAGGCCGGGGATTTGCCGTAGTGGCTGATGAAGTGCGTTCATTAGCAGGCAAAACACAAAGCAGTACTGAAGAAATTCAAAACATGATTCAACGTCTTGAAAATGGCTCTAAATCTGCAACGGGGGCCATGACCAGCAGCATCGAGCAAGGTTTAGAAGTGGAAAACTGCCAACAAGAAACCCAAGAAGCACTACAAGCCATCTCCACAGCCGTATTGGCCATCACAGAACAAAGCTCTCAAATCGCCACCGCCGCTGATGAACAAAGTCATGTGAGCGAAGAAATTAGCCAGCGCGTTACGCAAATATCCGATCAAACCAAGGTGTTAACGGGTATGGCTGGGGTCAATCAAGATACCTGTAAACAGCTAAACACTCGAACAGCTATACTCGAACAACTGGTGGCACAGTTCAAATTAAACGATTAAAAAAGGCCTCAATTGAGGCCTTTTTTATACCGCTTTTTTACTTCTTGATTAAGCGACTAGTAACTGCTCTTTCACGGCGTACGCTAACGTATCGTCTAATGCTTTTGCCAGCTTCATCATCATTTCATCAATATGGGCTTTCGTGCAGATTAATGGTGGGCAGAATGCCAATGAAGATCCCGCCACGGCGCGAGTAATCATGCCGTGGTTCTGACATGCTTGCATAGCGTAGCCACCAATCACACCACCTGGGAACGGCTGGCCAGTTTGTTTATTAGCCACTAGTTCAAGCGCCGCAATCATGCCCGCACCACGAATCTCACCCACTAATGGGTGGTCGGCAAATTTTTGCAACTCGCTTTGCAAATAAGCACCCACGTCAGCGGCTTTTGCAAAAATGTTATCGCGCTCATAAATCTCAAGTACTTTAAGGGATACCGCACAGGCAACCGGGTGACCTGAATAGGTATAACCGTGACCAAATACACCCACTTGGCTTGAAGGCTCAATCATGGCTTCGTACATGTCGCCACGAATCACTGACGCACTGATCGGCATATAAGCAGAAGACAATTGTTTAGCCAGCGTCATCATAGCTGGCTTGATACCCATGGTCGTCGAGCCAAAGTCATTACCCGTGCGGCCAAAACCGGTGATCACTTCGTCCGCCCAGAAAAGAATATCGTACTTAGCTAAGATGGCTTGTACTTTTTCGTAGTAACCCGCCGGTGGTACGATCACACCGCTGGCGCCGGTAATTGGCTCGGCGATGAATGCCGCGATGGTGTCAGGACCTTCTTCTAGAATCATGTTTTCTAGGTTTGTGGTAATACGTTCCACAAATTGTGCTTCGCTTTCACCCTCTAGCTTGCCACGATAATAATGCGGCGCATCGGTACGTAAAATACCTAATGCATCAATTGGAAGGTCAAAGTGTGTGTGGTTAGGCGCTAAACCCGTCAGTGAGGCAGACGCCACGGTCACACCGTGATAAGAACGATCACGGGCGATGATTTTAAATTTTTCAGGCTTACCAATGGCATTAAAATAATAACGTAACATTTTAACGTGGCTGTCATTTGCGTCGCTGCCTGAGTTACCAAAAAACACTTTCGCATTATCCACCGGTACCATAGCTGAAATCTTCTCAGATAGATCCATGCCGACTTGATGCGTTTTACCGCCAAACATATGCGAGTAAGAAAGCTTACCCATTTGCTCAGCGGCCGCGTCGATAATTTCTTGATTACCATAACCTAACGACGTACACCAAAGTCCCGCTAGACCTTCAATGTATTTATTGCCCTTGTTATCGTAAATATATACGCCTTCGCCCTTTTCAACCGTCAGGGTTTCGGTGTGTTTTAAATTCGTGGTTGGATAAATGATGGTGCTCATGATGCTTCCAGTAAACCGTCATGGTTTTCAAAAGATAACCGTGCTCCGAGCACGATTATCGTAAGTGTAATTAAACGCTTAACTTATTTGTTAATGCCGCCAATGCAGATGTATTTGATTTCTAAATAATCGTCCAAACCGTACTTAGAACCTTCACGACCTTGGCCAGATTCTTTTACGCCACCAAAAGGAATGATTTCAGAGCTGATGGCCGTTTCATTGACGCCCACCATGCCATAATCAATGCTTTCCGCCACACGCCAGATGCGAGAGAGGTTTTCACTGTAAAAATACGCCGCCAAACCAAACTCAGTATCATTGGCCATGTGAATGGCTTCTTCTTCGGTTTTGAATTTAAAGATCGGTGCCACAGGGCCAAAAATCTCTTCGCTGAACACACGCATTGAACGGTCAACGTTGGTTAAAATGGTTGGCTCATAAAAGTAGCCATTACCACCTTTTGGTTTACCACCCGCCACAACAGTTGCCCCTTGTGACACAGCGCTTTCTACTTTGGCGTGAATGTCATTCATGGCTTTTTCTGTGATCACAGGACCATGGGTGGTGCCGTCCTCTAAGCCATTACCAAAATTAAAGTTGTTTACCGCCTCAGTGAATTTTTCAACAAACGCGTCGTAAACCCCTTCTTGCACTAGCAAACGATTTGAACAAATACAGGTTTGACCTGAATTACGGTATTTAGAAACCAATGCACCTTGCACCGCCGCGTCAATGTCTGCGTCATCAAACACAATCACAGGCGCATTACCGCCTAGTTCCATGGAAGTACGCTTAACGGTTTCAGCGCATTGCTTCATTAATAACTTACCCACTGGAGTTGAACCGGTGAAGGTCACTTTTTTCACATCTGGGTTAGACGTCAGTTCACCACCAATAGCAGGTGCATCGGTACCCACGACCACATTAAATAGGCCATCCGGTAAGCCCGCTTGCTTGGCCAACTCAGCTAATGCCAATGCAGAAAGAGGGGTTTCTGCCGCAGGCTTTAATACCATGGCGCAACCCACGGCTAATGCAGGGGCCGCTTTACGGGTAATCATGGCGTTGGGGAAATTCCAAGGCGTGATCGCACCGACAATACCAACAGGTTGTTTGATTACGATGCCACGGCGATCAGGGGTGCCTTGTAATACATCACCATAAATACGCTTACTTTCTTCAGCGAACCATTTGATGAATGAGGCGCCATAAGCGACTTCGCCCGTGGACTCTGCCAAGGTCTTGCCTTGCTCTAATGTCATCAACTTAGCTAGGTCATCTTGGTTAGCCATCACTAGGTCATGCCATTTTTCTAAAATAGCCGCACGCACCTTGGCAGGCTCCGCTTGCCAAGCGGGCATAGCGGCTTTGGCCGCTTCGATGGCACGCAAGGTTTCAACCTGTCCAGAGTCCGCCACTTGTGCAATTTCTTCACCGGTTGCAGGATTAACCACAGCGAACGTCTTGCCGCTTTCAGCATCGCACCATTGACCATTAATGAAGGCCTGGGTCTGAAGTAGGCTTGGGTTGTTTAACTGAATGCTCATGTGAATTCCTTATGGCCAATTGGCCCTGTCTTGATTAGCTGGATTTATAAAGCAGTGTTTCTTTTGTTTATATAATGATTTAATAGACTTTACATTTAAATATACAAATATAAGCCTTTTTACCGGCAAGGTGTTCTATGGGTCGAAAAAAAGCGGCTATTTCAGGCCAACTAGCGGATATCGATTTACGCTTACTGCGTGTGTTTAAGTCCGTGGTCGAAGCCGGTGGCTTCACCGCCGCCGAACTTCAACTTAACCTCGCTAACTCCACCATTTCTAACTATATATCTGATTTGGAAAAACGCTTGGATATGCGCCTGTGTGAGCGCGGGCGCAGTGGCTTCAGCCTCACCAGCCATGGCAAGGTGGTCTACGATGCCACCTTAGATTTACTCAGCGCACTGGATAACTTTCGCAATCGCATCAATCACAGTCACAACCGCCTCATAGGTCAATTACATCTGGGTTTCGCTGAACACATGATCGGTAGCCATAATGCTTCCATTGTGAATGCCCTGGATTTATTTTCCATTCAAGCACCCGATGTGAACGTACACATCAGCACCATGAGTTCAGATGAAATTACCACCGCCGTTTTAGATAAGAAAGTAGACATCGGCATTACCGTGCTCACTCAAGAGTTTGACGATTTAAGCCGCATTGATCTTTTCGATGAACAAATGCTGCTTTACTGCGCCAAAGGTCACCCCTTATATGAGCAAGACATCATCAGGGCCGATGACTTACTCACGTATAAGTTTGTGGAATCACCACGTCTGATGCCTGGGCGTGAAATGCACCCAGATATGCTCAAGTGGCACAAGCATGCAAAAGCCCACCATCAAGAAGCTCGCACCACACTTATACTCAGTGGCCACTATCTGGGAATGCTCCCCAGCCACCTTGTGAATAGCTGGCGACTGGATGCCCAGCTCAAACCCATTTTGGTTGAACGATATGGCTATACTAATACCTTTAGTGCGGTGCATCGAACTAGCCATTCTAATCAGGCGATTATTGAGCAATTTACCCAGTGCATCAAACACGCTAAAAACCTGTAAACAAGTAAAAATAGTGCGTGCTAATCATACAAAAAAGCCGCACTATTGCGACGATTCCAAGGTAACCAAAAAGCGCTTCACGCCAGTGCTGACAAGGGCTAACTCAATATATCCCCTACTGGGTATATCCAGCGTGGCCGCAGGCACAGTATTGTTACACCATGAATTAATTGAGCTTAAACCTTAAGCTTGTTGCCTTAATAAACTAACCTAGATAGGTAAGAGCCACACTAGGTCGAGGTAAAAGAATGACAGCGCCAGAACACACAACTTCTTATTATGCCGATTCGGCCAACGACAAAAATTTACGCCCGTCGTTAAACGGCAACATCACGTCAGACATCTGTGTGATTGGAGCAGGTTTTACCGGTTTATCTTCAGCTATTCACTTAGCAGAGAAAGGCTTCAAGGTAACGGTATTGGAAGCCAAGCGTATCGGTTTTGGTGCTTCAGGTCGTAACGGTGGGCAAATCGTTCACTCTTATAGCCGTGATATTGACTTCATCGAAAAACATTACGGTAAAGAAGTGGGCACCGAGATGGGTAAAATGGCGTTTGAAGGTGGCCGTATTATCCGCCGCTTCGCCGAGCAATATAATATTGATTGTCACCTTAAAGACGGTGGTATCTTTGCCGCTTGCAACGAAAAACAATTGCGTGAGCTCGAAGGCAAAAAAGCCCTGTGGGAAGCTCACGGTCACAAAGACCTTGAACTATTAAGTGCCGATAAAATTAAAGACCACATTGGCTCTGAGATTTATGCAGGTGGCTTACTGGATAAGTCCGGTGGTCACTTTCACCCATTAAATCTTGCATTGGGCGAAGCCGCTGCGGTTGAGTCTATGGGCGGACAGATCTTTGAAGATTCTGAAGTCATTCGTATTGAAGAAGGCGATAAACCAGTGGTTTATACCGCCAATGGCAGCGTCACATGTGATTTCATTGTGGTCGCCGGTAATGCTTACCTAGGTGGTTTGATTCCTAAACTGCAATCAAAAGCCATTCCGTGTGGCACCCAAGTGATTGCCACTCAAGTACTGACTGAAGCACAACAAAAGCAACTGCTACCGAAAGACAATTGTGTTGAAGATTGTAACTATTTATTAGATTACTACCGTTTATCGAACGAAGGTCGTTTAATTTACGGCGGCGGCGTGACCTATGGCGCCCGCGAGCCAAGTAAAATTGAATCCATGATAGTGCCAAACATGTTGAAAACCTTCCCTCAACTAAAAGGCACTAAAGTCGACTTCGCTTGGACGGGTAACTTCCTGCTAACACTGATGCGTTTACCTCAGTTTGGCCGCATTGGTAAAAACATGTACTACGCACAAGGTTACTCAGGTCACGGCCTGACGTGTACTCACCTTGCCGGTAAAATCATGAGCGAAGTGATCACTGGTGATAGCCAACGCTTTAATGTGTTTGCCGGTTTACCACAATATCCGTTCCCGGGTGGCCGCATGTTCCGCGTGCCATTTACCGCCATGGGCGCGTTCTATTACAACCTGCGAGATAAAATGGGCTTCTAATTTATTTAAAACCCATTCGTTAAAAATAAAAAACCCAGCAATGCTGGGTTTTTTAGTCTTATACACATTCAATTTTTTAGTGACTGATCATCCAAGGCCTCTGTGAAGGGAACACCTTGCTGCCATCAGGTAAAAAGATCACCTGTTGTTTTAAGGCACTGTATTCCGGTTTATGTTCGGAGCAACCACACCCACCCTTATGCCCTTTACTTTTTGCAAAACTGCGTCTATCATCGGCTTCGATGCGAGACTCGGTTGTGGAAAAAATAGGCTCATGGCGCGCGTTTTCGTTTTTCTCCATGGCTTTTTTGTTTTCAGGTGCCATGCGCATCATCTCGGGGGAGATCAAAATCACACGGGCACTTTTTGCTCCGCATTGCGGGCAAGGACACGGCTCTGCACTTTGAGCCATAGTGGCCAGTTCATGAAACAAACCATGCTTGGCACATTTATAATCGTATAACGGCATAAACGGTCTCCTTACTTATCTTTTGATAACGGAATGTCGATGCTGCCATCTAGATGTTTCACGGGCCCATTGGCATTGGGTTGAATATCAAAATCAAAGATATCCGTGGGTAACCAAACCGTGGCACAGGCATTGGGTATATCCACCACCCCGCTAATATGCCCTTGCACCGGCGCACAGCCGAGAATCGCATAGGCCTGTGCCTTGGTGTAACCAAACTTGGTCATGTACTCAATGGCATTGAGACACGCTTGACGATACGCCACATGCACATCTAAATAATGGTTAGTGCCTTCTTCATCAACTGAGATACCTTCAAAGATTAAGTAGTCATCGTACTTAGGTGTGATTGGGCTGGGTTTAAAGATTGGGTTCTTAATGCCGTATTTTTCCATACCGCCTTTGATCAGATTTACACGTAGGTGAATCCAACCGGCCATTTCAATTGCACCACAAAACGTGATCTCACCATCGCCCTGGCTAAAGTGTAAATCCCCCACGCTCAAGCCTGCTTCTTTTACATAAACCGGAAAATACACCTTAGCCCCGCGAGATAAATCTTTAATATCACAGTTACCGCCATGCTCACGTGGTGGCACAGTACGTGCGCCTTCGGCGGCAGCCGCATCACGCTCATCTCCGGTCATACGCCCCATGTGGGCCGTTTCAGCGTAAGGCAAAGTGGCAAGCTCAGGTACTCGATGTGGTTCGGTATCGTAAAGTGCTTTCTCTCGGGTATTCCATTCGTTCAGCATCTCATGGGAAGGCAGACAACCAATTAAACCTGGGTGAATTAAACCTGCAAACTCAACACCGGGTATATGACGGGAGCTGGTAAACATGCCTTTGAAATCCCAAATGGATTTTTGCGCTTCAGGAAAATGTTCGGTTAAAAAGCCCCCGCCATTTTGTTTCGAGAAGAAACCATTAAAGCCCCACTGACTATCGTCAAATGTGCCGATGTCCAGAATATCCACTTCTAATAAATCACCCGGTTCCGCCCCTTCAATCCCCACCGGGCCAGATAAAAAGTGTACCTTGGTTAAATCCACATCCCGTACATCGTCTGCGCAATCATTATTTGCGATTTGTCCACCGGTCCAGTCCACGCATTCAATAATAAAATCGTCACCGGGTTTCACCTTTTCTACCATGGGTATATCTGGGTGCCAGCGGTTGTGAATTTTATCATTTTCGTAGGGTGATCCTTTTAGGTCTACTTTTATGATGGTATCAGTCATGTCAGGCTCCTTAATTTCACCTAGTTTTTAAATGGTTTTGATTGATGTGAATTTATACCGAGAGGTATTGTTTAATTTTTTCTTGATCCACGTTTTCACGCAGATCCTCGTGAATGAATTGCCCTTTATCGATCACGATAATGCGATCGGCCACCGCCATGGTGAAACTCAAAACTTGCTCTGAAACAATAATGGTAATGTCACGCATTTTTTTAATTTCGTTCAGTACATTGGCAATGTCTTTAATAATTGAGGGCTGAATGCCTTCTGTAGGTTCATCTAGCAATAACACCTTTGGATTGGTTACCAATGCACGGGCGATGGCTAACTGTTGCTGCTGACCACCTGATAGGTTTCCCCCTTTACGATGACGCATGTCAAATAACACAGGAAATAATGCATAAATTTCATCCGGTATTTTTTTCAACTTGGAAACCTCCATTCCCGTTTCAATGTTTTCTTGTACGGTTAAAGAAGGAAAAATCATACGACCTTGAGGCACATAGGCGATGCCATTTTCAACGCGCTGATAACTTTCACAGTCGGTCACGTCCACACCATCCACATTGATGGAACCACCTGAGCTGGGTAACACACCAATCAGGGATTTAAACAATGTGGTTTTACCCATGCCATTACGCCCCATAATGGCCAGGGTTTCGTTTTTAGGGACTGAAAAGTCAAGGCCATGAATTACTTCACTCTGGCCATAACTTACTTTTAAATCAGAAACATTCAGCATACTTTTACCTTTAATATTGGATAGAAAAAGAAACCATTAGTGTCCGAGGTACACCTCAATTACTTTTGGATCGTTCTGCACCTTCTCCATATCCCCTGTCGCCAAAATCTTGCCTTGGTGAAGCACAGTCACTTTATGAGCAATCTGCGCAACAAATTCCATATCATGTTCAATCACCAGCACAGAGCGGCCCTGACTGATTTTATTAAGCAGTACGGCAGTTTGTTCGCGTTCTTTCACACTCATCCCAGCCACTGGCTCATCCAGCATTAATAATTGAGGGTCTTGAATCAGCAACATACCTATCTCAAGCCATTGTTTTTGACCGTGACTGAGCAAGCCAGCTTCCATATCCAGTACATCTTCAAGCATAATTTCTTTGGCGATTTCATGAATTTTTTCAAGAACCTTCGCTGTGCGCTTGAAGAATAACGAACCAAACACTCCGCGACCTTCTGGATATGAAACCTCTAGATTTTCAAGAACCGATAAGTTTTCATAAATGGATGGGGTTTGAAATTTACGGCCCACACCGGCTCGCACAATCGAGTGTTCATTCAACGTGGTTAGTTCTTTATTTAAGAATTTAATGCTGCCGGAAGTAGCTTTGGTTTTTCCGCAGATCAAATCCAGAACGGTGGTTTTACCCGCACCATTTGGACCAATTACCACATGTAGCTCATTGCGATCTAAATAGAAGTTCAAATTATCCACCGCTTTAAATCCGTCAAATGAAACTGTCAGTTCTTCGATAGCAAGGGTGTAATCGGTGTTGGTTGACATATTCATAATTGGCTCCTAAAAAAACGTGAACAAGGCGTAAATATTTTCATTAGCTTTGCTCCTGTACTTTTTTGCTGAAAACCGTTTTTTGAATTTTACCTATAGCATTTTTGATAAACGCTAGACGGTCTGTGATGTGGTGGCCGTAATCATTCCAAAGACCGGCCAAACCATTTGGAAAGAACATGACTACGGCAATGAATAAGCCGCCCATCAAGAACAACCAAAGTTCAGGGAAGGATTCAGAGAAGGTGGTTTTACCAAAGTTGATTAATAATGTGCCGTATACCGCACCAATTAAAGACATTCGGCCACCAATGGCAGCGAATATCACCATCTCAATCGATGGAACGATACCCACAAAAGACGGGGACATGAAACCCACTTGTAAGGTAAACATAGCGCCACCAATGGCAGACACAAGAGCAGCAAAGCAGAAAATGAATATCTTAAAGTTACCCACATCATAGCCAGAAAAGCGTACGCGATCTTCTTTATCGCGAATGGCCAATAACAAGTGGCCAAATTTACTGGCTAGAATTAGGCGTGAAACAATAATCACGGCCAATAGCAAGCCAGCATTGATGTAATAGAAAAGGTATTTGGCACTATCGGATGTGATATCCCAACCGTTTAATGTACGCAAATCAGTAATACCGTTAATACCGCCGGTAAAGCCCTGCTGACCGACAATTAATACCGTCAAGATCACCGCAATGACTTGCGTAATAATGGCAAAATAAACACCGCCCACACGACGCTTAAACATGGCTGCACCAATGATGTAAGCAAACAAGGCAGGTATGGTTAAGATCGCAATAATCGTAAAAGTAAAACTGGTGAACGGTTCCCAAAACCAAGGCAGTTCTGTGATCTGATTCCAATCCATAAAATCAGGAATCCCTGGTGTTGACTGAATCGCCGTATTTTCAGGAGACGAGGCCTCTAGCTTTAAGAACATGGCCATGCCATAGCCGCCTAAACCAAAGAAGATCCCCTGACCTAAGCTCAACGTACCACCATACCCCCAGAGCAAAACCAAACTGACCGCTGCAAAAGCGTACGTAAGATACTTACCTACTAGGTTCAAGCGAAATGCATCTAAAAATAAAGGAAAGACAATTAATATAATGGCCGATAGGATGAGCAAAGCGGCCATGCCGTTTTTGCCTCCTAATATTTTTTCATATACAAAATTCATAACACACTCCACAACATTCAAATAACGATTAATCCATGTTTATCTATAGGGTTTTCAAACCGTTCGCCTTAGCGGCGAACTTTGCTAGCAAATAACCCCTCAGGCTTAAACATTAAAATCAGAACCAGTGCGAACAAGGTATAAACCTTCGCCATTGAGCCACTAATAAAGAATTCAAGAATGGACTGGGCTTGTGCAATAGAGAATGCTGATGCAATGGTGCCAAACAGGCTTGCCGCACCACCGAATACAACCACCATGAAGGTATCAACAATATAAAGTGTGCCGGTGGTTGGGCCGGTTGAAGCAATGGTGGTAAACGCAGCGCCAGCAATACCGGCGATACCACAACCTAATGAGAACGTGTAACGGTCTACTTTTTTCGTATTAATACCGACCGCACCACTCATTTCACGATTTTGTGTTGTGGCTCGAACACGTAGACCCCAGTTCGATTTAAACATGAGATAAAACACGCCCAGTGTGACCACAAACGTCAGCCCCAAAACAAACATGCCATTAATGGGAATATCGATCATTTCTGTTGGCTGAAAAGAGCCCATCAACCAATCAGGTAAAGTAGGACTCACCTCTCTGGCACCAAATACCGAGCGGAAAGTTTGCTGCATAATGAGGCTTAAACCCCAAGTAGCTAATAAGGTATCAAGCGGTCTTGAATAGAGGTGACGTATTAAAATAAATTCGGCGAGATAACCCAGAGCTCCGGCCACTAAGAAAGCCACCACAATAGAAAGAATAAAGTAATAAGGTAAGAAGGAGGGGAAATAAGTTTCCGTTAAGGTGGACATAAAGTAAGTGGTATACGCACCCACTGCCATGAATTCACCATGGGCCATGTTGATCACGCCCATTTGTCCAAAAATAATCGCTAAGCCTAATGCCATCAATAACAGTACGCTGAACAAGCTAATGCCAGCGAAGCCTTGCATGGCGAATATCGCACCCAGTTCGCTATATGTATAACCGTCCATTTTAATTCCTCAGATCAGTTTCCCAGCGCTTTGAAACTGGGGTGTGAAAACGTTTCATTTACATTTGTGAGCTTTAATTTTTTGATTCGAAATGGATGTGCAAACCTCCTTGTTTGCACTACTCAATTAAATGTGAGATTCCCTATATGATATTGTGATTATTGATAACCTTTAGGGAACGGATCCGGCTCAAGTAATTCAGATGTGTAAACCACTTCTGCCTGACCGTCTTTTTTCCACATACCCACACGGGCTTTACTCCAAAGGTGATGGTTTTTATGCAATTTCACATAACCTTCTGGTGCGGTAGTTAATTCAATATCACCTTTTTCGGATTCAGCGACTACCTTATCGACATCAAATGAACCAGCACGCTCCACAGCTGCTTTCCATAACCAAGGGCCAAGATAAGCTGCTTGGGTTACATCACCAATCACACTGTCATCACCCCACATTTCTTTAAACGCTTTTACAAATTTCTTGTTGTTTTCATTATCTAAACTTTGGAAGTACTTCATGATGGAATAGAAACCTTCAAGGTTCTCACCACCAATACCCAATACTTCATCTTCAGTTACTGAAATGGTCAGTAGGGTTTGTTTCTTAGAGGTAATACCGGCGGCTTTAAGTTGCTTAAACCAGGCTACGTTACTACCACCTACTACTGCGGCATAAATAACATCCGGTTTCTTCAAACGAATTTTATTGATAACCGAACCAAACTGGGTATTACCTAATGGCTTATACTCTTCACCCACAACCTTGCCACCAAGTACATTTTCAATGTGCTTACGGGCAATTTTCATAGAGGTACGAGGCCAGATATAATCAGAACCGATTAAATAAAAGGTTTTCGCTTTTTTCTCTTTCGCTACCCAGTTAAGACCATCCAGTATCTGCTGTGTGGCTTCTTGGCCGGTATAAATCACATTTTTAGATTGCTCTAAACCCTCATAGAAAGTTGGGTAATACAGCAAACCATTTTCTTTTTCAAAAACTGGCAATACCGCTTTACGTGATGCTGATGTCCATGCACCAAATACTGCGGCTACCTTGTCTTGCACAAGCAGTTTTTTACTTTTCTCTGCAAAGGTAGGCCAGTCGCTGGCGCCATCTTCTTGAATGATTTTGATTTGACGACCCAAGATGCCGCCCGACTCGTTAATTTGTTTAATGGCCAGTTTTTCTGCTTCTTGTGCGCCGGTTTCACTGATGGCCATGGTGCCGGTCAATGAATGCAGGATGCCCACCGTCACTTCTGTATCAGTTACGGCTAAACCGGTTGTGTTGACACTGGATGCATGAGCAAGGCCCATGTGGGTTGCCAGTAACACACTGGCAGGCAGTGCAAAAAGCGTTTTTAAAAAGTGGCGTCGTTTTAACGCCCCTTTCAGTCCATAAGACTTTTGTGTGCCTGTTGATGGAAAGTCGCTCATATCGCTTCTCCTAGGTTGATTGACTTGCTAGCAGTGTGTGCGCAAGTGTGAAAGCGCACCATCGGGCGAATGCTTCAGGGACCTAGGTCATTTAACGTATATCGAGAACGAGCGAATTGGATTAGGGTAATGCGCGTGTGAGCTTTTAGTGCAATTTATATGTTTCGTTCACGAACCAGGGAAATATAACCAAGACTAAAAACAGGCGCGGTTATTGCTGACTACTTA
>Ga0115007_10000477_pt1 | contig 26412 bp, 20 predicted proteins | sample ArcOceMetagenome_2_FD_87166 | JGI IMG/M metagenome (GOLD analysis project Ga0115007, IMG submission 87166) | Marine eukaryotic phytoplankton communities from Arctic Ocean - Arctic Ocean ARC135M Metagenome | ecosystem: Environmental > Aquatic > Marine > Oceanic | place: Arctic Ocean | collected...
CCGTCACTTCCATTTTGCCAACGGCGATCATCATCGTAACATCTGCTTGATCCCCTCTTCAGCACATGGCACTAACCCTGCCTCCGCTGCACTGGCGGATATGAAAGTGATTGTGGATGCCTGCGATGAAAAAGGTAACGTCGATATCGACGATCTGCGCACGAAAGCAGAACAGCACAAAGATGACCTTAGCTGCCTGATGATCACCTATCCATCGACACATGGCGTATACGAAGAAGGTATCCGCGAGATCTGTCAAATCGTTCACGATAACGGCGGTCAAGTGTACATGGACGGAGCAAACCTAAACGCGCAAGTCGGTATCTCGCAACCGGCTGAGATCGGTGCAGACGTCTCACACATGAACCTGCACAAAACTTTCTGTATCCCACACGGTGGTGGCGGCCCTGGTATGGGCCCTATCGGTGTTAAAGCACATTTAGCGCCTTTCGTAGCCAACCATGCAGTACAAACCATTTCGGGTGGCCCGAAAGCCGGTAATGGCGCCGTTTCAGCAGCACCATGGGGCAGCGCGAGTATCCTGCCTATCTCATGGATGTATATCAAAATGATGGGTGGCGAAGGCCAACGCCTAGCGACTGAATACGCTATTTTGAATGCTAACTACTTAGCTAAGAAATTAGCAGAGCACTACCCTGTTCTTTACACTGGCCGTAATGATCGTGTAGCGCACGAGTGCATCATCGACCTGCGCCCATTGAAGGAAGCATCCGGCATCAGCGAAGAAGACGTCGCTAAACGCTTAATGGACTTCGGCTTCCACGCACCAACTATGTCGTTCCCGGTACCGGGGACACTCATGATCGAACCAACCGAATCCGAATCCAAAGCAGAGCTAGACCGCTTTATCGAAGCTATGGCGCAAATCCGCAGCGAAATTGCACAAGTGGAACACGGCGAGTTAGATGCCGAAAACAACCCACTAAAGCATGCACCGCATACAATGGATGACTTAGTAGATAGTGACTGGAACCGTCCATATACCCGTGAGCAAGCCGTATTCCCGGCACCGTTCGTTCGCACAGGCAAAGTATGGCCAACGGTTAACCGTATAGACAATGTATACGGCGATCGAAACTTGTTCTGCTCGTGTGTGCCGATGGACGCGTATGAGGTTGCTGAGTGATCATCAGTTACGAATAGAGTTTGTGAGTGTAATAAAGATTGTGAGTAAATAATCTACAATCTGGTGATAAGGAGAACGATATGTTCTCCTTTTTATTTTCTTCAATTATCGTCAAAATACCTACATTATTGGCTCACGACAAAGGCAAAAATTTTACCAAGCTCTAACAGAAACAGCCTGCTCCGATCAAGCGGGAATAATGAAGAGACCCTAGCATTTCTAAAAAAGATCCGCGTCATCACACCCACTAAAACACACTTATCAAACATCGACGCCCCTTTATACTCACCACATAATGCTTTCATTCACTGGACTTTTCTAACAAACTTCTCATAATCAATCGCTTGCGGATTCATTCCGCATAATGTGACAACAAAATTTATTCACTTTTTAATCATCTAATAGGGGAGATTATGATAAAAGTAGCTTGTTTACTCACTGGCGCAACTCTCGCGTTATCTACAAATGTTTTTGCTTTATCGAATGACCATGCTAGCGTTTCGGACGACATCGTTGCACAACAAAGAGCTAACCTAGCAAAGAACACCGAGGCCAAAGGTTTTGGCCCTCAATCTCCGCGTAATATTGATGAAACAGCAGGTACTAACCCTATCGTCTTCGGTATCGCCCCGGAATATAGCGAAATGAACTTGTGTAATATCCACATGCATAAAAATGCTGAGCATGCAGGTGGCGAATTTTCTAAGTACGCGGGTAACGGCGATGGTATGGGTTACCAGACAGGCTATGTTTACACAGGATCGCTCACCAAAAGCGAATTAGCTTCTTCTGGCCAAGCAGTATGCCGAAGTGAGCACGGCGGTTTAAAAGCAGGTGATACCATTGAGGTGCATTACGTTCACTCGACGGCTCAAGTAACGCCGGGCGCTACATTAGGTGCTTGTCTAAGTGACTCTATCAAGAACCCTCAACTACGTGTAGAGACTCAGGTTTTTGTGCTTGTAAACGATAAACAGGCTTTAGATTTTGTTGAATTAACCAAATTCGATGTTAAAAACGGTTACCAGCAAGCGCTGAGCATCCCTGACAACACAGGTACGCCGGTTGTTTATGAAGGTTCAACTACAGGCCCTGGCTACAACGAGGCGGCTTCGCCTTTCCAGGTAACGTGGAGCGTTCGCCCTCAAGTAGCGAAGGTTAATGTAGACTCCGTTGGAACATGGTGTGAAGGTAATACCTTTGAAGAAGATCACGCTCACGGTGTGCGTAACTTAGTTACCAATCCTGAGTTGCTGTCTCCTATTCAGTAAGCCCTCTTCAGTAAGCATTTTTCACTAAGAAAGCGGCCTATTGATAATACGTACAACATCTGAGTCTATACCCATCGTGGCATAGACTCAGTTTTAGTCACTACATACTAATGTATCTAACCTACATCATCAGAGCCGCAGAATTAGTGCTGCATAAAGTGAAATGAACCGTCCATCATATGGCCATCACCGCCCATTGCTTTCCATTGCACCGTGTAACTATCTGGCTTAAGCATAGGCATCATTACTTTGTAGTGTGCTTTTGCTTCTTTGGTGCGGTCAAAATCAATGGCTACGGGCTTGCCATTAGAGTCGATCACTTTTAGGTTAACGAGATTCATCGGCATATCAAAGTTCATTTCTACATGCTCGGTAGGCGACATCATCATGGCACCGTCTTCCGGATAGGTCATCCCTTGGTTACCATGTGCCATTAATGCACTAGAGGCTAATAGAGCGACCAGTGCTACACCGCTTTTAAATGCTTTCATTTTGATTTCCTTCTTGTGTGTTTTCAGTAAACGTTGAAGCAAACCTTGATAAGGTTCGCTGTTTCCAGAGTAAATAAACGGCAGGTAGCACTAGTAGTGTTAACACCACGGCGCTGACCATGCCTCCGACCATCGGTGCCGCAATCCGGCTCATAACTTCTGAGCCTGTTCCGGTGCCATAGAGGATGGGTAACAAACCAATAATAACTGCGGCAGCAGTCATCATTACCGGCCTAACACGCATACCGGCTCCTTGCAGCACGGCATGGCGTAGTTCATTTTGACTAATAGGGATACCAGATAACTGGCACTGTGCAATTTTTTCTTGCCACGCTTGATTGAGATACACCAGCATAATGACGCCGATTTCAACAGCGACCCCAGCCAGCGCTATAAAGCCAACGCCGACTGCCACTGAGAAATTGAACCCTTGCCAATACATGAGCCAAATGCTGCCTACCATAGCCAAAGGTAAAGTGCCCATGATGATGGCCACCTCGACTAGATTTCTGAAGTTAAGATAAAGCAGAACCAAAATAATCATTAAGGTAAGCGGTACGACATAGGTCAGCTTCTCTTTGGCGCGCAACATATATTCGTATTGGCCTGACCAATTCAGCGAGTAGCCCGGCGGTAAGTCGACCTGTTCGGCGACGATAGCCTGTGCGTTTTGCACATAACGACCAATATCCACATCGGCAATATCAATAAAGGTCCAGCCATTAAGCCTTGCATTTTCGCTCTTGAGCATCGGCGGCCCTTCTTCTATATAGATACGTGCTACGTCACCTAACGCGATACGTAAACCCGCAGGCGTAACGATAGGCAAGAGGGATAGCTGCTCGGGAGAGTCCCGATAATCTTGTTCGTAACGTACGTTAATGGGATAACGCTCCAGGCCTTCTACAGTGCTTGCGACGTTCATCCCTCCGACCGCCGAGGCGATAATAGCTTGTAGATCAGCAATGTTCATCCCGTAACGTGCAGCCTGATCGCGCTGAATATCTACCTTAATATAACGGCCTCCTGCTACGCGTTCCGAATACACAGATGCTGTGCCCTCAACATTTTCCAGAACTTTTTCGAGTCGCAATCCAATCTGCTGAACCACCTTCAGGTCTGGACCTGCAATCTTGATCCCGACGGGGGTTTTAATCCCAGTAGCTAGCATCTCTATCCGGGTTTTAATCGGCATAACCCATGCGTTTGTTAAACCTGGAAACTTAACCAAGGCATCCAGCTCTTGTTTTAACCCTTCGGTAGTCATACCTGCACGCCACTGATCATGCGGCTTTAGCTGTATAAAGGTTTCAATCATGGTCAACGGAGCTGGATCTGTCGCTGAATCAGCACGCCCCACCTTGCCAAAAACTGTTTCAACTTCGGGTACGGTACGAATTAATTTATTGGTTTGCTGTAGCAGTTGCCGCGCTTTACCAATGGAGATACCCGGATAGGTCGTTGGCATATACATAAGATCGCCTTCATCCAAGTTAGGTATAAACTCACTCCCTAATTTATCCAACGGCCACAAGCCCACTATTAAGATTAATCCAGCCGCCACCAAGGTGGCTTTAGGGAACCGTAAAACACGGGTAAGCGCCGGCATATAAATAGCAGTCAGTGCACGGTTGATCGGATTTTTATGCTCAGATAACACCCGACCACGAATAAAGTAGCCCATTAATACCGGCACTAACGTGATCGCTAAAGCCGCCGAAGCCGCCATGGCATAGGTTTTGGTAAATGCTAATGGCGAAAACATACGCCCTTCTTGCGCTTCTAGTGTAAAGACAGGCACAAAACTCACGGTAATGATAAGCAAGCTGAAGAAGAGCGCGGGCCCTACCTCTGTTGCAGCGTCAGCTACAACTCGCCAGCGGTTCTGATCCGTTAACGGTGTACGCTCCATATGTTTATGCATGTTTTCGATCATAACAATAGCACCATCGATCATGGCACCAATCGCAATTGCGATACCGCCCAGTGACATGATGTTAGCGTTGATACCCTGCCAATGCATGATGATGAATGCTGTTAAGATCCCCACCGGTAAGCTAACAATAGCCACCAGCGATGAGCGGACATGGAAAAGGAAAACAATACAAACCAGCGCCACCACCACAAACTCTTCAAGCAACTTATGCCACAAGTTTTCCACAGCGCGGTCAATTAGGGAGGAACGATCATAAACAGTGACCACCTCTACCCCCTCAGGCAGGCTGCTTTTTAAGGTTTCAAGCTTAGCTTTTACCGCTTTAATCGTCGTTTGGGCATTCTCGCCAAAACGCATGACCACGACACCGCCGACCGTCTCACCTTCGCCGTTGAGCTCAGCAATCCCGCGGCGCATTTGTGGGCCAATACCAATCTCAGCTACATCGGAAAGTCGCAGTGGAGTTCCGCTATCATTAACCCCTAAAGGGATATTTCGTAAATCTTCAACACTTTGGATGTAACCAGAAACGCGCACCATATACTCGGCTTCTGCCATCTCCACAACCGACGCGCCGACTTCTTGATTACCTTGGCGGATGGCATTTTGAATATGACTGAGTGGGATATTCAACGCCCGTAACTTATCAGGATCAACACGCACCTGATATTGGCGGACCATACCACCTACGGTCGCGACTTCTGACACACCCGCTACGGTTTGAAGCTCGTACTTTAGAAACCAATCCTGAAGTGAGCGCAGTTGTGATAAGTCCTGCTGACCCGTGCGATCAACTAACGCATATAAGTAAACCCAACCGACACCTGTTGCATCCGGTCCTAACTGCGGCCGCGCATTGTCAGGCAGCGAAGGCGCTACCTGACTTAGATATTCCAACACTCGACTCCGGGCCCAGTAAATATCGGTATCTTCATTAAAAATCACATACACATACGAATCTCCAAAAAAGGAGTAACCTCGCACTGTTTCAGCACCCGGAACCGATAACATGGCCGTAGTCAGTGGATAGGTAACCTGATCCTCTACTACTTGCGGCGCCTGTCCTGGATAGCTAGTTTTAATAATCACCTGTACATCAGATAGATCCGGTATCGCATCCACTGGTGTGTTTTTAACCGAATAAAGCCCCAACGCGATAAGAATCACCGTTGAGAGCAAAACTAAAAAGCGATTGCTGATCGACCAGCGAATAATACCCTCTATCATGTGGCCTCCTTATTCGCTCTGCGCTTCATAGAAATCCGTGACTTGATAGCGATTGCTAGCATCACGCGTAATCTCTATTTGAAGCGGCTTATTAACAGGCAGATCACCTAGCTCAACCCACTCATCTACGTTGAAATCCATCGTCATAGTCGGCCACTTCCACTCAGGTATTGCTTCATGCTGTGCATTAAGCTTGCGCGCTTTGTCATCAATCGATAACACCGTCGCTGCAACCCACACTTTGTTGACGGGAGCGGCTGGTGCGCTAGTCGCTATTTTTTCCTCTTCTTTCTCTTCTTTCTCTTCGGTAGTCATCATTCGTTGAAAATCAGAGGTTTTACTGGACTCGGAATCCAACAGAAACTGAGCCGAGGTCACGAGCTTATCCCCTGCACGCAGACCATCTAGAATTTCTACCTGAGTATCATCACGAAGCCCCGTTTTAACGGCTACCGACTTAAAACGCCCCTCTCCCAGCGCCATGACGATACGATCTTGCTGGCCCCCTCGAATTACGGCTTCGTTAGGTACAAGTAAGCGCGATTGATCATCTGCAACCAATATCTGCATTTGTGCAAACATGTTAGGCTTTAGGCTTAAATCAGTGTTGGCCAGTTTAACGCGTACTCGTAATGTACGCGTTTTAGGGTCAATACTGGGGTACACATAGTCAATGCTGCCTATTCGCTCATCTCCCGGGTTGTAATCCAACGAAACGCGCACAGGCAATCCTTCTTTAACCCATTGCGCCTGACGCTCAAAAACTTCGCCCTCCATCCAAATTTCGTTCAAATCGGCAATAGATAACAAAGTCATACCAGGTTGAACAAAATAACCATCTCGTATCATTAAATTGTCGATCACGCCGCTAGAAGGTGCGAAAAAACGGACCGTTTGTGACACTTGACGAGATGCCTTTAGCTGCTTAATCAAGCCTGCATCTACATCCAACGCCTTTAAACGTTGCTCTGAAGCTTTGATTAGACGAGGCTCATTGCGTGCCATAGCAAACAACAACTCTTCTTGGGCATTAACCAAGGCGGGCGAGTACAAGTCGTACAATGGGTCGCCCTTCTTAACAGTATCGCCATCACTTTTCATGAAGCTTTTTTCAACCCACCCTTCTACCCGAGGATGGACATGTACTATGCGTGACTGATCATATTCGAGATAACCAACCGTACGTATAGCCGGTGCAAGTGTGCCTTGACTCGCTGCCGCCGTACGTACACTTAAATTATTGACGACCTCGGGGGCAATTTTTATGGTGCCTGGACTTGAGTCTCCCCCACTTTGATCTTTCGCATACACCGGAATCAAATCCATGCCCATCGGGCTTTTACCCGGTTGATCGCGCCGGTAATTAGGATCCATCGGCGCTACCCAATACAGAGGATTGCCCTCATCTGAAGAGGCACTTGATTCTTTATCATTACCAATAAACCCACTCATTTGAGCACTGTATAAGCCGCCGACACCCACGAAAATACCGACCACTAAAACGAGTAATAACTTCATGGTTGTTGCTCCGTTACTGCCTCAAATTGGGTCAGGAGATAGTTCATATTAGCTAAAGTCTGCTGGCGCTCTATATCAAGCGAAAGTGCGGTTAGCTTGGCATTAAGCGCTTTGATACGCGCTTGTACCACATCGGAAAATCGACCGTTATCAACGCCATAAGCGTTGGTGGCAGCGTCGGCTGATCGAGAAAGACCAGGCAGTAAGCTATCCGTGTATAGCACACGGCGCTTATCGAGCGCCTTGAGATCCGCCGTTAAACTTTCATAACGGGTAGATAACTCACGAAGCACCAAAAGACGCTCCGACTTAACAGCTTCAAGGTCACTATAGGCAGCCTTTAGTTCAGATGTCTGGCGTCTGCTCGAAAAAAGAGGAAGATCAACACTAACGCCCACACTAATCAGATCGGCACGGTTTCGTCCCATAGCATCATTACCTCGCACACCATAGGAGGTATTCACGGCCCATTCGGGTTTAAACATCTGCTTTGCCAAATCGGTATCTGTATTGGCAATTTCTATTGCACGAACGCGCGCCATGACAGCTGGATGCACCGACAAGGCCTGAATCACATCGTCGGGCGCTGAACCTATCTCACGATCAAGAGTAACCACGGGCAACTCTCCTGCAACTGCATCGAATGCTCTAGCGGCTTCCCCCACTGGCGTCATAAGCACCATTAATTGCGCTAAAGCTACCTGCTCCATACGCTCAAGTTCAGTCGTACGGTCATCCAATTGTGTTAGTTCGACATCAGCCTGAATCAGATCCTGCTGTCGAGTTCCACCCAATAGATAACTGTAGTTACTAGTGGCTATATCTCTAAGTTGCTCAAAGTATCGACGATTCTCGGTAATGAGTTCAATACTGAGCTGTGCTTTCAGGGCAACCAACCATAGCTTAGTCACAGTGAGACGCGTTTGCGCTTGGCGCTCCTGACGCAATACCGGCTGCAACTGCGTATTCTGCTCCATTTTTTTCTGCGATAACCCTAAGGTACTACCTCGCGGAAAACGCTGACTCAGTCCCACATTTAACTGAGTCATCGCTTCTTGGTTTAGGTCGAACGTATCCGTAGGCAAGCTCAGCAAACCAAGACTTATTTTAGGATCGGGTAACTCAGCAGCTCCTTGGAAGCGAAATACTGCTGACGATTCCCGATGGCGATTAGCATCAAGCCAAGGGTCATAGGCCTGTGCTTGCGCCACGGCCGACTCCAACGTTAAGTCAGCAGCTAACGCACTCACCGGAAGGGTACAACCCAGCACCAAGCCGATAGCCGCTAAAAATAGGGAGTTATCATAAAAACACGAAGCAAGTACAGCATTAGACCGCCGTGAGAAGGCACCCCAAACATGGTGAAATTTCATAGAATTCTCGACATTTTCCCTATACGGGAGTCTTTAAATCTCGAGAGCCTGAGCTTAAAACAGGCTCTCGCGCAAAAAAGTTACGCGAGAGTGAAAATAGGAGGCATGTAAGGTAAGTTGAGGACAACATTGCGATAACGCGGGGAATTATCACCAATAATCAAAGTAGCTTGTGCCGACATTCGATTATTAATCTCAGGGAGGTAAGCCATTGGATGGCAATGTGAAGACGAGCAATCCATATCGGAGTAGCTCATATCCATACCCGACTCAGAGGGGTCGGAATCATGAGAAACTTCGTGACAATGAGAGGTTGATCTATCATCGAGCATCTGCATCATGCCACTTTGACTCGTAGTCATGTCGCTACTCATCAAACACGTATTATCTTGGGACATGGCAAACGCGCTCGTCGAAATACTCAAAATCAATAACCAAACGACACTCAGCACGCCCATACGTCGGCGAGATATCGATAATGCTTGGTTACGGAAGAAATGTTTGAGCATGAATAACGCTAATCATCATTAGTTAGATCAGAACCTTACCACTGCCCACCTTAAAGCTCAAGATTGAGGGCCACTGACAACCAGAACCCCCCTGTTAGGGTGAACAAAATAGAAAAATCCTCCCGTGAGCAAGTGACTCTCCTGACGAGATGAACCATACTTTTTGGATCGACCATTTTGTGAACGGAATACCTGAACATGCGGGCACTTGTGTACTGAATGAGTAAAAACAACAAGATCAATCAACATAAAAGCGCTCATAGCGTCCTCTCACCCTGTGCAAATACCCCACACCTTGTCTTGCTGGGTGCCGGCCATGCGCATTTATTTGTGCTGCAAGCGCTAATAGAGCGCTTAACTAATACGCAGTACACATGTCGAGTCACGCTGATTTCACCCGATCGCTGGCAGTATTACTCGGGTATGGTCCCTGGCTGGATAGAAGGTACTTACTCCCTTGACCAGTGCCGAATTGATATACGGGCTCTACTCGAATCAACAGCAATCGATTTCATTGAGCAAGCAGCAGTGGATTTAGATGCCGATACTCAAACGATTTCGCTCCACAATGGCGAACGCATCTCTTATGACCTACTTTCAATTGATATTGGTAGTGAAATACGCCCTTTATTATCAAAAAGTGGCGGACCGTCATTAACGGACACACACCACCAGCTCAGCATAAAGCCACTAACGAGTTTCAGTGATGGCTGGCTATCACTAATTAAGCACCTTAGAACGACCACTGAATCTAGTTTTTCACTAGCGGTTATTGGTGGCGGTGCAGCAGGTGTAGAATTGGCCTTTGCAGCGAATGCCGCGCTTAAAAAAAACAACCCAGATCACCGTGTTTTACTGATCAGCGGCCAAAAAAGTGTATTGTCTAACTTTTCCGTTCGCACCCAGCGTAAAGTTAAACAAGCCTTGGCTCGACAAAATATCTTTGTGGTTAGCGGACATGCCTCCAGTTTCGATACCAATCTACACTTGGATAACGGAGATATGATTGAGGTAAGTGCTGTATTGACGGCTACCGGAGCAAAACCAGCCGCTTGGTTAACCAAAACTGGGATTGCATTAGATAGCCACGGTTATATTAGCGTCAACGCTTACCACCGAAGCTTGTCTCATCCTTCAATTTTTGCAGCCGGTGATACCTGTAGCCGAACAGATGCCCCACTCAAACGTTCAGGTGTCCACGCCGTCAGAGCAGGTCCTGTATTAGCTAGTAATTTGCTTGCAATACTGGACCTAGAAACTTCACAGCGAGGCTTAGCTTCGCACACTGAGATCGCCACATTAAAAACCTTCATGCCACGACGTTACTCATTGTTCTTACTGGCAAGCGGACAAAGAAGTGCGATTGGATCATGGGGGCCTTTTACCTTTTCTGGGCGTTGGGTTTGGCGCTGGAAAGATCATATTGATCGCGGCTTTATAGCTCGCTTCACCAAGAACAAACCCTGAACAACACGGCTAAATATTTTTACTTTTTTTGTAAGGAATCAACATCTCGAACGACTAAGTCAACAAAGACATCAAAACACCTGCGATGCAAGGTCGATGTGAGACCGTTTAGGAGCCAATTGATATGCTGAGCACCATTGAATTACTCGAAGAAACCGACTTCCCATCTCTCAAACGCGATAGATTAGAAACGTTACAAGTTAACCTCGGGTATCTATGCAACCAAACCTGTGTGCATTGTCATGTTAACGCAGGCCCTAACCGGACAGAAATGATTTCAGATGAGTTAATTGAAACCATTCTAGATGTGCTAAAAAAACACGATATAAAAATATTAGACCTAACCGGTGGCGCACCCGAAATGCATTGGCGCTTCCGCGATTTAGTCTCGCGTGCTACAGCATTAGGTGTGCAGGTTATCGACCGCTGCAATCTCACGGTGCTTTTTGAAGAAGACCAAAAAGGATTAGCCAAATTTCTCGCAGAACACAAGGTACAGGTAGTTGCCTCGCTCCCTTGTTATTCGCTCGACAATGTCGATAAACAGCGTGGAAAAGGCGTATTTGATAAGAGTATTGCAGGCTTACAGTTACTTAACTCACTAGGGTATGGGCAGCCGGATTCAGGTTTAAGCTTAAACCTTGTCTTTAACCCACAAGGGCCTTCTCTGCCACCTAATCAACAAGCACTAGAGGACGACTACAAGCGTGAACTCAAAGCTCATTTTGGCATTGTGTTTAACCAACTGTTTGCTATTGCCAATATGCCAATTAAACGTTTTGGTTCTATGTTGATCTCCAAGGGGCAATTCGAGCCCTACATGCAGCTTTTAAAAGATAACTATTCAGCCGCTAATTTACCGGGCGTTATGTGTCGTTCCATGATCAGCGTCGATTGGCAAGGCTATCTTTATGATTGCGATTTCAATCAACAGCTTGAATTAAACCTTGGCGGCAAACGCCAACACCTCACCGACTTGCTCGCTGAAGATAACTATGATGCTCATATTCGTATTGCTGATCATTGTTACGCCTGTACGGCAGGACAAGGTAGCAGTTGTGGCGGCGCACTTTAGGAGTATATTTTATGAAAAAAGGCTTAGTATTTGCTGCTATTTTATTAGCTGCCGCACTCTTTTTTATTTTTGACCTGCACCATTGGCTAACACTCGATAGTTTAAAGTCGAGTTTGGCGCAGTTTGAAGTATGGCGCAGCGAGTCGCCTTTAACCACTGCCAGTGTTTTCTTCGTAACCTATGTATTTGTGACGGCTCTATCATTACCCGGAGCGGCCATCATGACGCTCGCAGGCGGCGCCTTATTTGGTTTAGGGGTCGGGCTTTTACTTGTATCTTTTGCATCAAGTATTGGTGCGCTATTTGCCTTCCTCGTTTCGCGCTATCTACTCCAAGATACCGTACAAAAACGTTTTGGCTCGCGCCTTTCAACGATTAACCAAGGTATCGAGCGCGATGGCGCTTTCTATCTATTCACCCTGCGCCTTGTGCCTATCTTTCCTTTTTTCTTAATTAACTTATTGATGGGGCTAACACCCATTAAAGCCTCCCGCTTTTATTGGGTCAGCCAAGTGGGCATGTTAGCTGGCACTGTGGTTTACGTTAATGCGGGGACACAAATTGCTAACATTGATTCCCTCTCAGGTATTTTATCCCCTGCCCTCTTATTATCGTTCGTCTTACTCGGTATTTTCCCACTGATCGGTAAAAAAATTGTTTCTGTCATACAAAAACGCCGCGTGTATGCAAAATGGACCAAACCCACCTCTTTTGACCGCAACCTCATTGTTATTGGTGCAGGTGCCGGCGGTTTAGTATCGTCGTACATTGCTGCAGCAGTGAAAGCAAAGGTCACATTAATAGAAGCCAACAAAATGGGAGGGGATTGCCTAAACTACGGATGCGTTCCGAGTAAAGCGCTAATCAAAAGTGCCAAAATCGCTCATGCGATAGGTCATGCCGAAAAGTATGGTTTAGAAAGCAGTCAACCGCGCTTCTCTTTTCGCGTCATTATGGAGCGTATCCATCAAGTGATTCGTGCCATTGAGCCACACGACAGTATTGAGCGTTACACTGATTTAGGTGTTGAGGTAAAACAAGGTTACGCCAAAATGATTGACCCTTGGACAGTCGAAATTACCGATTCAACGGGCAACAAAGAGCGTTTAACCGCACGCAGTATTGTTATCGCCACCGGCGCTCGACCTTTTATCCCTCCTCTTCCCGGTTTAGAAAATACAGGTTACGTGACAAGTGACACTTTATGGGACGAATTTGCTAAACGCGATTATGCTCCTAAGCAGTTAATCGTTTTAGGTGGCGGCCCAATTGGCTGTGAGCTATCACAGAGCTTTGCTCGCTTGGGTTCGCAGGTTGTGCAAGTTGAGCGCGGCGAACGCATCCTGCCGCGTGAAGATGATGAAGTTGCCACACTGATCGCTCGATCAATGGGCAATGACGGCGTTCAAATTCTTACTCAACACACGGCTGTTCGATGCGAAATGCGGGATGATGTAAAAGTTTTAATTGTCGAGCATGGCGGTATTGAAGTACCTCTTGTCTATGACGAGTTGTTAATCGCCGTAGGTCGCCAGCCCCACTTAACGGGCTACGGATTAGAAGAGCTCGGCATCAACACTGATCGCACCGTAACAACCAATGAGTATTTAGAAACGCTCTACCCTAATGTTTACGCGGTTGGTGATGTTGCAGGGCCTTACCAGTTTACGCACACCGCCGCCCACCAGGCATGGTATGCCACCGTTAATGCGCTCTTTGGTCAATTTAAACGTTTCCGCGCAGACTACCGTGTTATTCCGTGGACAACCTTTACCGATCCCGAAGTCGCCCGTGTCGGCTTAAGCGAAGCAGAAGCGGCTGCACAAGGTATCGCCGTTGAAGTGACTCGTTATCAATTAAACGACTTAGACCGTGCAATTACAGAAAGCGAAACCGAAGGCTTCGTCAAAGTATTAACAGAACCGGGTAAAGATAAAATTTTAGGTGTTTGCATAGCCGGTTCACATGCGGGCGATTTATTACCCGAATTTGTACTTGCGATGAAACATGGATTAGGTCTGAATAAGATTCTGGGCACTATACATACGTATCCCACATGGGCAGAAGCCAACAAATATGCGGCGGGCGAGTGGAAACGTGCCCATGCACCTCAGACCATTCTGCGCTGGCTAGAGAAGTACCACACCTGGAGACGCTCGTAATGCCTCCCCGTTCAAGAAACCAGCACCCAAAGCTCGCGATCATTATACCGGTACTTAATGAAGCCGATACAATCGTAGATCTGGCTGTGCATCTAAAGCCTTTTATACTAAAAGGCCACGATGTGCTGTTGGTCGATGGTGGCAGTCACGATGATACTCTCGCCGCTAGCCAAGCCGCCCAACTGCGCTGTATCTCATCCTCACCGGGTCGTGCTCTACAAATGAATGCCGGTGCCGACGCTACTTCAGCTGACTACCTTATGTTTTTGCATGCCGATACAAGGCTACCACCCAATGCAGACACGCTAATCCTCGCCGCTCTCACGCAAAAAACACTCGCATGGGGCCGGTTTGATGTTCACATTACAGGACAGTCTCGCTTGCTCCCTATTGTGGCTTTTATGATGAATTGGCGATCACGTCTCACCCGCATCGCTACCGGTGATCAAGCACTATTTATGACGCGAAATATCTTTGCATTAGTCGGTGGGTTTCCCGCACAACCGCTCATGGAAGACATCGAAATAACTAAACAATTAAACCAGCTATCAGCTCCCTATTGTCTCACTAGCAAAGTAACGACTTCTGGTCGACGATGGGATAACCACGGAAGTTGGCAAACAATTTTACTGATGTGGAAACTACGTTGGCTTTATTCACGCGGCAAAAGCGCAGAATCATTAGCGGAGATGTACCGATGAACTGCCTTAGTACTCATAAACCCGTTACCGTCATCATTTTTGCTAAAGCACCTGAGCCTGGATTTGCCAAAACACGTTTAATACCCGCCCTTGGTGAAGAGGGAGCGGCTGAGTTAGCCAAGCAATTACTCAATAAGGCCGTTGATCAAGCTATCACTACCCGGCTTGATGTAATAGAACTGTGCGTCACCCCCGATCAGCATGATCCATTTTGGTTAGGGGTAATAAACGAAACGGCAAAGCTCGGGGTCACTTTAGCGTTAACGCAACAAACCAACGGCAACCTTGGAGAGCGGATGTCCGCAGCGGCGAAACGGCACATTGATCAAGGTCGTGCGGTGTTACTGATGGGAACAGACTGCCCTCCATTGACCACTGAACGCTTATTAGCCGCCGCATCAGTTTTACAAGATCACGATGCAGCGATGTACCCCGTTGAAGACGGTGGATATTCGCTGCTCGGTTTGAACCAATGGGATCCCTCTTTATTTATTGAAATCCCGTGGAGCACCGATGTGGTTGCTGATATGACTATTCAACGGTTGGCTACATTAGGGTGGTCATGCTGGCAAGGTGATCGCCTTTGGGATCTCGATGAGCCCGCAGACCTCTCACGCTTAACACCGGATTTTCAGATCGACACGTTCTTGCGGAGCCCATCATGAACTATCAACTACCCGCCGTTATTGCACTTGTAGCCGTGATCTCCCTTTTATTATCGAGGAGGTCTGCTCATTCAAGCGGCTTCTTTCTAGGCCAATCCGCTTCGGGTCAAGCGCCCTCATTAATTACCTTAATTTTTTCTCAGGTCACTACATGGATTTTTGCACGGTCTCTACTTAACGCAGCCATTTTAGGGTTTTATTACGGTATTTGGGGCACGCTGGCTTACACCACTTATTACTTATCGTTTTTTACCGGCGCAAAAATTGTTGAGCATGTGCGTTTTGTAGAAGGTTTTAACAGCATTCAGGGGTTCTTATCTAACCGGTTCGGCCGCTGGGGAACGGTTTGTTACAACTTAGTTATTGGCGTGCGGCTCACCAGCGAAGTATTTGCTAATTTGTTAGTTATTGGTATTTTATTTGGCGCGGCAGGTAGCCAAACCTACACGTTAGCTATCATCGCTGTTGCCTTGATTACGCTGGCCTACTCCATGTTAGGCGGCCTACACGCAAGTTTGCGCACAGATCTCTTCCAAATGATCGCCTTCATCGCCGTATTAGGTTTACTGCTGCTTATGGTGGTTTTTGGCGGCCACTACACAATGGACTTAATCACCTTCAAGCCTTTCGATATTACACAACCCGGCCCTATTCTATTATTGGTAGCCTTGTTGCAAGCTTGGAGTTATCCCATGCATGACCCTGTCATGATGGACCGTGGCTTTTTAGCAGACCGCGATACAACGCGACGCAGCTTTATGCACGCAGGCTGGATTAGCATGGTGTGCATTCTAGCCTTTGGATCCTTAGGCGTCATTGCTGGCACCAATGCCATTACTGGTGAAGACATGAACCAAGCATTGACTCGTTTACTAGGCACTTATCCGATGTTACTGCTGAGCGCGTCACTCATTATCTCGGCCATGTCCACACTGGATAGCACCCTGTCTAGCTCGGCTAAACTCTTAGTGATTGATATGAAAGTAACCGCTCCCAGGGTACGTAACGGACGTATTGTCATGGCAGTCTTTATGCTGTTGGGCCTAGCACTCGTATTTTGGGGTAATAAAGACTTGTTTAGTGCAGTAGCTGTGAGCGGAACAGCATCAATGTACCTTGTACCGGTTATCATCTTTAGTTTATGGGGAAAACGCACCGATATCCCAGCGTGGAGTTATGTCGCCAGCTTCATCGTCGCTATAGCCGCCGCCGTGCTCTATTTTACGGAGTCATCTGGCTATTCAACTTTATTAGGTGACGCCCACAAATATACTAAGTTACTCGGGCTATCCCTGCTAGTGCCTGCGCTGGGTTGCTTATGCTTTTGGTGGGGAGGACGTACTCGATGATACAAGATCTAGGAGAGCTAACAGGGCCTGTTCTTATCTTTGGAGGACCTTACAGCAATGCCGAAGCGACCTTAGCGATTAAAGAGGAGGCTCGCCGTTTATCGATACCTCCAGATCACATTATTTGTACAGGCGATGTCGTTGCTTACTGCGCTAATCCAGACGAAACCACGACCATTATTCGTGAGTGGAAAATTCCGGTGGTAATGGGTAATTGCGAAGAGTCTGTTGCTAATCAAGCACCTGACTGCGGCTGCGGGTTTACCGAAGGTAGCAGTTGCTCTCTACTTTCTGTCGGCTGGTATGCCTTTGCCAACCAGCAGATATCGGCTACTAACCGCCAATGGATGCAAACCTTACCCAGCGCCATCGACTTTTCGCTACATGGCATCAATTTTCGAACTGTGCATGGTAGCCCGCGTCAGATAAACGAATTTGTGTTTAAAAGCACACCTACTGCCATCAAGAATGATCAGTTAATAGCGACGGAAAAAGATGTCATCATTGGTGGCCATTGCGGCTTACCTTTTGGTGAATCTCTACCGCAAGGCTATTGGTTAAATGCCGGTGTGATTGGCATGCCCGCGAACGATGGCACAACACAGTGCTGGTATCTTGTGCTGACCCCCGACCAATCCAGTATCTGCGCTGAATGGCACAGGCTCGCCTACCCTTACCGAAAAACGCAGACTGCCATGCGCCAATGCCTATTAACAGAAAGTTATTATGACGCACTGAGTAGTGGACTCTGGCCAAGTCTGGATGTGTTACCGGCCTACGAAAAAAGCCAACAGGGATATCCATTGCAATTAGAGCCCATGACAATTAAAAAGCGGTAAACAATTCATCGATAACACGAGCGTAAAGGTTAGCCGTTAAAGCCGCTTACCTTTCTTTTAACTCGCCATCGACATACACTCGCAAGCTCAACAAAAGTAAAAAAAAGGCTGTCTGTGCAACGCTTTATTAGGTTTCCGCTTTATGCATTCGCCATATTGGTTCTCTCCAGCTGGTTGACGCTCGCTTTCGCACAAGAGCGAATTTTGGACTATCAAACGGATGTGAGCATTTCAGACGATGGTACATTACTGGTCACAGAGACGATCCAAGTAAAGTCCGAAGGTCAACAGATCAAGCGTGGCATTTATCGAGACATCCCCACGACTTACGACCATGATGATGGCTCAAAGCATCATGTGGATTTTATCCTCATCGATGTCACACGTGACGGCCAACCGGAGCCTTACCATACCCAAGCTCAATCTAATGGTATTCGTATTTACATGGGTAGCCCGAACGTGACGCTTCCTCCCGCGCGTTATACCTATCAAATACGCTACCACATGAAACGCATGATCCTCTTTGGCGATAACCAAGATGAACTATTTTTCAACGTCATAGGCACTGGGTTCGTTTTCCCCATTGATCACGCGATAGCCCGTATTAGCTTGCCGCCTAGCGCTCTTATCAATGATTCAGTAGCCTATACAGGCCGACAAGGCAGCCGCGAGCACCATGCCACTATCGCTCAAATCAGCAATCATATTATCGAAGTAGAAAGCACTCAGGAACTATCCTCTTACGAAGGTATATCACTGGCTATCAAGTGGAACAAAGACGTGATTGCCGAGCCCACGTTAGCGGATACGTTACGATGGGCATGGAAAGATGGCATGTTAATTCTCATCGCCATGGCAGGTTTTGCAGCAACCGCTCTATATTTATATTCATCATGGAGCAAAGTTGGGCGCGATCCCAGCAAAAGCAGTATTATTCCGTTGTTCGCGCCACCAAAAGGCCTTTCACCGGCCGCGTGCCAACTCATACTGGACAGAAAATATCGTCCAAGCGGTATGGCTGCTGCATTTACCAATATGGTGGCTAAAGGCTATTTATCCTTAGAGCAAGACACAAAACGCCAATTTACACTCACCCGAATAGCTGAATCGGCAGACTTGAGTTCTGGAGAGGCTATATTAGCGGCTCGATTGTTTCCAAATATAAGTGCCACCCTCACACTCAACCGGGCCTATAACGCTTCATTAAAGTCAGCCACTTCGACCTTTAAAGCCAAACTCAATAGCGAATACGGCCACCAGAACTTTGCGACCAACCGAAAATATGTCATTCAGGGGGCGGTTATTGCCTTTATTCCTTTCCTTGCCATGGTATTACTGAGCAACAATATCGAGGCCGTTGGTAGCAGTATTTTCACAATGGTTGCCACCTTCATATTGGGCCAAACTATACGTCAAGCGGTGAGGCAGCGCTCTCGTCCTCTACTGTTCAACTTAATAGCAAATGGTTTACCTATATTGTTTGTTATTGTCATGCTCAATAGTTTTCAACAATTCGGATTCTTTCAAAGCGCCCCGGCCATTACGCTGATGGCTTATAGTTTTTTCACAACGGCCTTATTAGGGCTGTTTACGTGGCTATTAGAAACCCCTACGGTTGCTGGCCAAAAACTGGTTGAGCAAATAGAAGGCTTTAAGCTTTATTTGTCCGTTGCCGAAAAAGACAGGCTTAACTTCCAACACCCACCTGACATGACACTTGGGTTATTTGAGCAATATTTGCCGTATGCCATTGCATTAGGGGTTGAGAATGAGTGGGGTAAAGCCTTCGAAAGCACTCTCAGTAACAACGAATTAGCGTCGACTTCTACTAGCCGTTCTCGCTTTGGTGGCAGCCATCGTGCGCTTGCTATGTCGACGGCTGTTGCCTCTCAATTGGAAAGCACTATCGCTTCCGCTTCAACACCACCCAGCTCCAGCTCAAGTAGCGGTTTTAGTAGCAGTGGATCTTCTGGCGGAGGTGGCGGCGGTGGAGGCGGAGGTGGCTGGTAATAGCCGTCCTGAACTGTAATAACACCCTGTTTAAGCAGGGACGTGTAGACTACCCTTACAAACACAGTACGACTGCAAAGCTGTTTAAAAAGCAGCTAAAAGACTAGCTAAAAATACATAGATAAACAAACCAAGGAGCGTTGTGTGATTACATTATCAATTATCTTGGGGCTCATCATTGCACTAGCCCTGTACGTTATCAGCCTTTACAACAAGCTAGTTGATAAGCGAGCACGCGCCGAAGAAGCGTGGAGCGGTATAGAAGTCCAGCTTAAGCGCCGGCATAACCTCATCCCGAATTTAGTAGAAACGGTAAAAGGCTACGCAAAACACGAACAAGAAACGCTTGAAAATGTCATTAAGGCTCGTAACTCTGCCGTTCAAATTGGTACAGGCAGCCCGGAAGCCGCCGCACAAGCGGAATCCCTATTGACTGGGGCGCTTCGCCAACTATTTGCACTCGCGGAGTCTTACCCTGACCTAAAAGCCAATACAAATTTTCTCGATTTACAAGAGCAATTACAAGAACTAGAAGACCATATTCAAATGGCCCGCCGCTTCTATAATGGCTCCGCACGTGACTTGAACATCGTGGTTGATAGCTTTCCATCTAACCTAGTGGCTCAAAGATTTGATTTTGAGAAGCGCAGTTATTTTGAATTAGACCCGGCTGAAGCCGATGCAGTTCGCCAAGTCCCAAATGTGAGCTTTTAATTCCTTACCCTTAGGATCAAAAAACGATGGTTACTCTACCACCTGTCATTGGACACCGAGGTTTGTCCTCCTTAGCTCCTGAAAATACATGTGCAGCTATTCATGCCGCCTATAAACAGGGGATCGAGTGGGTAGAAATAGACCTCAGCCTATTGGGTGATGGAACAGCCGTTATATTTCACGACGATACGCTAGAGCGCTGTACACAGCATCAAGGCAGTTTATTAAGTATTGGACGAGATGACCTCGCTTGGCTCGATGCAGGAAGCTGGTTTTCAGATGAATTCTCTGGAGAGCCTATCCCTACCCTTGCCTCCATGCTTACCCTCCTCTCTGATTACAATATGGGGCTCAACCTTGAACTAAAAGCCCAGCCCTTAGTCGACAGCACTGATGTCATCAACTGTGCACACGAGCATATAGAAAAATACTGGAGAAGCAGCAAGCCACTGGTCCTCAGCAGTTTTGATCATGGCTTACTGCTTTCCTATCGAAAAAGAGACCCCAACGCACTGTTAGCGATGCTCTATGAAGATCTACAACCCAACTGGCAAGCAGTAGCCAGCGAAATTAAACCATTAAGCCTCCACTGCCACTACTCTCAACTAAATCAAACGTCTATTAAGGCAATCAAATCGGCTGGATATCAAGTGGCGGTTTATACCTGTAACAGCGTCGATGAGGCCGTGCAACTATGGCACGATGGTGTCGACGCTATCTTTAGTGATCAAGCACACCAGCTACACCAGTATTTAAACAGCCAAGCACAGGCAGAATAGAACGAAGCAAGATATAATAAGAAAAATTGCGCAGCAGCATGCTGCGCTACCTTTCTTATTACTGATATTCACGAGTACCTCTCTTGTCACACATAGTTTTGCCAGAAAAAGTTTTGCCACACACAGCTTTAAATCGTCGTTTCAGCGTTGCGCCCATGATGGCATGGACAGATAAACATTGTCGTATGCTTCACCGCACCATGACGAGCCAATCAGTGCTGTATACCGAAATGGTAACCACGGGGGCTTTGATCTACGGCGACCGAGATCGCTACCTGAGCTATAACGATGGGGAGCACCCGGTCGCATTACAGCTAGGCGGCAGCAACCCTAAAGAACTCGCTGAATGCACTAAAATGGCAGAAGACTATGGCTATGACGAAGTAAACCTTAACGTCGGGTGCCCGAGTGATCGCGTGCAAAACAATATGATTGGCGCTTGTTTGATGGCACACCCAACGATTGTTCGCGACTGCCTTGCAGAGATGCAAAGCGCCGTAAACATACCGGTTACGGTCAAACATCGTTTAGGCATTGATGATCTCGATAGCGATGAGCATCTTCATGGCTTTATCGCCACAGTAAAAGAATCTGGCTGTAAAACCTTCATCATCCATGCCCGTAAAGCCATTCTTGATGGACTTAGCCCTAAAGATAATCGTGACATCCCGCCACTGCAGTATGAGCGCGCTTATGCCGTCAAACAGCTTAACCCTGAACTCGAAATTATACTCAATGGGGGCATTAAAACCCTAGAAGACAGCCTAGCCCACTTACAGCATGTAGATGGCGTCATGATTGGCCGCGAGGCTTATCACAACCCCTATATGCTCTCAGAAGTCGATCGGGTTATATATGGTCATGTTTCGGGAGAACCACTAGCACGAGCTGCCGTTTTGGAAGCGTATTTCCCATACATCGAACAACAGCTTACTAAAGGCGTAGCGTTAAACCACATATTACGACATCTACTTGGCTTATTTCATGGTGAGCGAGGTGGCAAACAATTTCGCCGTGTGATCAGCGAGAATGCCCATAAACCGGGGGCTGGTCTTGATGTATTACAGTTGGCACTAGATAAGCTAAATTAAGCTAAGTACATTTGAATTACTAAATGTGCACAATCGAGGAAGAGCAAGCCTTAGAGGATGGTATTAAGAACGTAAAAAAGGCAAAGGGCTCATTAAGCATCCAATGCTATGAGCCCTTCATTCTACTTCCGTGTAGATTACTAATCATCCTGATCAGTTTGTCCGAGACCGTTAATATCCTTGCGAAAATCCTTTCGAACGACACTTCCTTGTTGTCCCGCTGACCTAATGTATTCTACGGAATTGAGGTTTGAATAATATAGGAAAAAATCCTATTTTTAGTTTTAATCTCTATACAATTTAGCCGTGTGCTAATAGAAAATTTTAAAATAAAATAGAACCAAGGGCCGACAATTTATAGCGGCTAAATAATTGAATAAAAGCATAATAAGTGATTGGAACTCATGCGAAAATCGTAACTATAGAAACTATTCGAGAGTAAAAAACGAGGATATATAGATAAAGCGGATGGTGAAGAAAAAAGAGAAAAGGGTTCAATTACGCATCCAGCTTTGAACCCTACATCTTACTTCCATATAAGCTACTAATCTTCCTGATTAGTATGTCCGAGATCGGTAATTCCTTGCGAAAATCCTTTCGACGACACTTCCTTGTTGTCTCGCTGACCTGATGTATTCTACGGAATCGAGACTGGAAGAATATAGGAAAAAGTCCTATTTTTCTTCCAAAGTCGATACTAAATTACTGAAGGCTTGGTAATTAGTATCATTTAGAGACATCAGCACCTTGTGGGCATTAATTATACGTTGCTGAGTTGCTTCTAATGACTCTTGCACCAGAGGCACCTGCTTTAGCTCCGTTACAGAAAGAGGCAAGGAGTCTAAGATAACAAAGATTCGATCGAACCCCATGTTAAGCAAGGTACGCGTTACATCTGCATTGGTTGATACCAATACGGGGTCCTCTAGATCTTGCTCCTTCGCTCTAATAGCGATTTTAGCAATTAGGCCTAGTGTCGTACTATCTAAGAACTCGGATTCAGTGAGATCGACCAGCACATGATCACACTTACCAGAAGAAAGCACTCGCTCAAGGTGGCGGTCTAAAGCCCCGCACAGTGTTAAACGAATCTCACCTACAAACTTAATTACATAGTGGCTATCGCGCATGGCGTAATAAATAGCCCCAGGGTCTTGCTCGGTCATCTACACTCTCGATACAGACATGATGGTGATATCGTCAGGCAACCCATTTTCAATATCTGTTTCTTCAAAAACAAATTCGCTAAAAGAGGCTAAGGTTAGGTAGTGAGTATCAACCCATTCTAAAATAGACGACTCTTTTTTCTCTATTGTACCTTCAGGTAGTAATTCTAAAACACCATCAGACATGATGGTTAGTGAAAAAACATCATCGATAGCAATAGAATACTCTTCAAAGTGAGCCCCGAGCAACAAACCTACAGGCATACCCTTACCTTCAAGAAAGGCGGTGCTGGTTTTCGTTTTTAAGATAGGCATTGGATGGTGGCCACCTACCGTGTAGGTAAGACGATTTGACGCTGAATCAATCAAACCACAGAAAATCGTTAAATGCTTATCTAGCTCCAACGCACATAATTCAATATTCATGCGCTGAACCGTATTGAGCGGAGAGAGAATATCATGACTAGAATCTCGCCGATGATTCCTCAACAAGCGAAAGGTTAAATTTTTAAGAAGTACGGTAATGAGCGCTGAAGACGTGCCGTGTCCTGACACATCAGCCACATAAAAAAGTGTCCTGTGGTCATCAATAGAGATCACGTCAACAAAGTCACCGCTGGCCACTAACGAAGGCATAAGCGCATAATCATACTTAAACCCATCAATTTTCTGATGAGGTTCAGGTAAAATACGCTTTTGAAGTTGATAAGCGGCTTGCTGATCATCTTGAAGCTCTTTTAAGGTCGCTTCAAGGCTTTCCCTGTACTCGTGCCCCTCATTAATCAAGTGACAACGTCGCAATGCTTGTAGGCACCGTTGCGTCAACGGTGTCGCATCTACGGCAAGTTGAGACATAACAAACACATCATCGATTCCTGCTCTCAACGCTTTTAAAATAAGATCGGCATCAAGTGAATCTATAATCGCGAGTGTTTCATAACACAATCGCGAATCGCTGCAATCATTATGATTTGTACCCGAGTACTTGATATAACGAAACTCAAACTGCTCAATATCAGAAAAGTTTTTAATACAAACAACATTTAAACGCACAGACGGCAATATGGCTAATTCATTAATATTCGCCACTACGGACGACTTCCCGTAACGTGCCAATATAGACTGCAACCACGCTTGCGACGTTGCTGAGAAATTGACTATCTGTATTAAACCACTTACATCACTCGACATTCATACAACCAACACCCCTCACGGGTCTACGTTTTGGTTAAAAATCGTTTGCGTTAAATTCAGTATCCATACGACCGTCACGTACTACAAACTCACGCTGCTGTAGGTAAGCGTCACGAACAAAACTATACTCATCACCGCTGATCATTTTCTCTAACGGGAATAAGCCAACACGTGTATCGAGCACATTAACAACATAACCGACATTTCGAGTAGGTACATGGTCAACTTCACCCCATACGTTTGTGTAGCTATCCGGTATTTTTGCTATACCATCACGCACTGAAGAAGGCCCCAACAAAGGAAGCACTATATAGGGACCTGAGCTTATACCCCAATAGCCAAGCGTTTGACCAAAGTCTTCCCCTGATTTAGGCGAACCCATCGGCGTAGCCACATCAAAAATACCGCCAAGACCAAAGGTAGTATTCAGCATAATACGCGCAAAGTCATGTGCTGAAGCATCACCTTTCAGCTGTAACAGGTTATTAGCCAAAGAACCTACATCAGCTAAATTAGAAAAGAAGTTGTGTACTCCTTTCTCTATAGGGTCTGGAGTTACGAACTCATAACCTTTAGCTAACGGGCGTAACACTGCAAGATCAACCCCTTTATTAAAGCCGTAGGTTATACGGTTAACACCTTCCCATGGATCTGATGCGACCTCTGCTGCACTTGCAACACTGTAGATGCCTAACGAAGAGCCAAGACATAATGTTAACAATGATGTTTTCGACAGCGGCTTAGTAAACAAAGACATTAGAGATTCCATACGAATTAAACAATAACCCATTCTAAAATACTGCAGTGCAAAAAGAAATTCTTTACGTAAACGAAAAAAGACTCCCGAAGGAGCCTTTTCTTAGCAAGAACTTATCTCAGCAGAGATTAGAACTTAACTGTGTAAGAAACGTTGAACTGGTCAGTAGTGTCAGCACCGTCATCGAAAGATGAGTATTCAACACCAACACCAGCTTTTTTGCCTAGTGCATAGTTTAGACCTAGAGCAACTTCGTCTTGATCAGCAGCGCCGTCCATTTCCAACTGTGAGTATTGGATGTACGGAGCAGCAGCGCCAGCAGCGTATACAGCAGAGATGCCGTACAGATCAGACTCATCAGAAGTACCTTCGTAAGAAGCTTTCTCGTAAGCAAGACCTAAAGTCAAAGGACCGAACGCATAAGAACCACCCAAAAGGATGTTGTCATCGTACTTAGAGTAGTCACCAGCACCATTGCTATCCATGTTCCAGTAACCAACAGATAGAGACAAATCACCTACCATGTAGTTAGCACCAAGGATATAAGCGTCTACATCTTCAGCGTCAGGACCAGAAGTTGATCCGTCCATTACACCAGCAACATAGAAATCGAAGCCAGAGAAGCTAGGAGATAAGTATGCAAGCGCAGAACCTACACGGTCAGCATTGTAATACAACTCACCAGCTTTGTTAGATACATCGCCGTAACCTTCAACAACGTCAGTTGGGTTAGCGATACGACCAGCTAAAACTGTACCGAATGCACCAGTAGCACCAACATAAGCGTAACGAGTCGTTAAAGAGTTCTTCTCAGCATCACCACCTTCAGGACCTTTACCTTCCTCGAGTTCAACTTCCATTTTGTAGATAGCAGTTAAGCCTTCTACAGAAGTTTCAGAAGAACCTTTCAAACCGAAGATAACGTCATCCATGAACAGATCAACGTCGTTGTTTTCTTTAGCTTGTAAAAC
>Ga0115007_10000481_pt1 | contig 26358 bp, 20 predicted proteins | sample ArcOceMetagenome_2_FD_87166 | JGI IMG/M metagenome (GOLD analysis project Ga0115007, IMG submission 87166) | Marine eukaryotic phytoplankton communities from Arctic Ocean - Arctic Ocean ARC135M Metagenome | ecosystem: Environmental > Aquatic > Marine > Oceanic | place: Arctic Ocean | collected...
ATAAATGATTTTAAATACTTTGACTCTACCTTTTTCCACCTTTTTTTATCCATTTTATCAAATTTGTCACTTTCTAATAAAATATCATATTTGTTATTTTTACATACTTTTGTTATTTTACCAACATATTCATTTCTCCATTCATCCTTTTTCACCAAAACCCTTTCTTTCAGTTTAAACTTTTTACACCCTTTGTTCTTTTTTAAAGATTTTTTTTTAATTCTATCCGACTTTTCTTCCTTTTCACTATCTTCTTCTTCTTCTTCATCTTCTTCATCTTCTTCATCTTCTTCATCTTCTTCTTCTTCATCTTCTTCATCTTCATCATAATAATTTTTCCCATCTTTTTCTAAATATTTTTTATAATTTCTATTCCATTCTTCATCTTCTTCTCTTTCCTCATCGATATAATATTCTTCAGAATTATCCAACATATCTTTATCTGATACTGTGAATACTATATTAAATTTCATTTTTTTTGGGTCAATTAAACCTTCTTCAATCATGAAATTTTCATATAATTCATGGTCCTCTTTATTGTTTGGATCATATTCATCCATTTCCATTACTCTTTTTTCCTCTTCAATTTCATCTTTGTATGATTTAGTTACCTTCTTTACTTTCTTCTTTTTTTTCTCACCTTTCTTTTTTTTCGATTTATTTAACATTTTTTTCATATTCTTCATTTGTTTTACTTTTTCACTTTGGTTTTTTGAAGGAAATAATTTTTGCAAAAATTTTTGATATTGCAAAGAATTATCAATTTCTTCATCTTCACAACCAGGTGTCCAATCACTATCGGAATCTGAATCATCACTATTTTCAAATTTTTTTTTCTCTAAAGTTTTATCTCTTTTTCTCAAATTGTATTTTTTTGGAGTTTCATTATCTTTAGTCATTATATTTATAAAATATAATTTTATTTATATACATTATTTTTTGAATTAATTTAATCAATTTTTTATTTTTAAAAATTGATTAAACAATCTAAATATATATTTATATTATAAAGAAAAATGGCAAATGTTTTTAATGATAAAAAAATGCAAGCATCAAAAATCATAGGAATTCAGTTTAGTGTTTTATCGCCAGAAGAAATTCGAAATACATCTGTTGCTGAAATTACTAGCAGAGATACTTATATTAATAATAAACCAGTTATTGGGGGTTTATTTGATCCAAGAATGGGAGTACTAGAACCTGGATTATTATGTCCGACGGATGGATTAGATTATATCAATACACCAGGGTATTTTGGACATATTGAATTGGCGCGACCGGTATTCTTTATACAATTCCTTAACACTATTCAAAAAATTCTAAGATGCACATGTATTAAATGTAGTAAATTACTAATTAATAAAGATAAACACAAAAAATACATTGATACATTAAAACATAAAAGTCGATGGGATAAAGTATTTAGTTTAGCAAATAAAATAGATAGGTGTGGTAGCGAAACCGTAGATGGTTGTGGTTGTAAACAACCACGAAAAATTTATAAAGATGGACTAGCTACTATTTTAGCTGAATGGGAAAATACTGATAAAATAACGGATGAAAATGGTGAGGTTAAAGATAAAATTATAATGAAACTTACACCTGAAATTGTAATAAAAATATTTAGAAGAATTTCTGATGAAGATATTACATTCATGGGTTTTAGTCCAATTTGGTCAAGACCAGAATGGTTTGTATGTCAAGTTTTAGCTATTCCACCTCCTGCAGTAAGACCATCTGTTAAAATGGATTCACATCAAAGAAGCGAAGACGATATTTCTCATATTATTGTAAGTATTATCAAAACTAATAAGGCATTGCAAAAGAAAATCCAAGAAAACGCAAAATCAAACGTAATTGATGATTGGACAATGGTTCTTCAGTATTATGTAGCAACAATGATTGATAATAAAATTCCTGGATGTGCACCTGTTGCCCAAAGGTCTGGTAGGGCCTTAAAATCAATTAAAGAACGGCTTCTTGGTAAAACTGGTCGAGTAAGGGGAAATTTGATGGGTAAGCGTGTTGATTTCTCTGCTAGAAGTGTTATTGGACCAGATCCTAATATTTCAATTAAAGAATTAGGTGTTCCTATTGCTATTGCAAAAAATATTACTTTTCCGGCCAAGGTAAATAATAGAAATATTAAATTTTTAACCACTCTAATGGTAAATGGACCTGAAACATATCCGGGTGCTAATATTTTAGAAAAGGGAACCGGTGAAAGTATTTCTCTTAAATATGTTGATAGAAATTCTATTAAATTAGACGAAGGTGATACATTACATAGACATTTATTAGAAGGAGACCCTGTTTTATTTAACAGACAACCTACCCTTCATAGAATGAGTATGATGTGTCATAAAGTTAAAATTATGAAAAAAGGTAAAACTTTTAGGCTTAATGTAGCTGTTACAAAGCCATATAATGCAGACTTTGACGGTGACGAAATGAATATGCATGGTCCACAAGATGAAGAAAGTCAAAGTGAATTATTAAATTTATGCGCAATCCCACATCAAATTATTTCACCTGCAAACAATTCATCTATTATCGGTATTTTCCAAGATTCTTTACTAGGTTGTAATCGTTTTACTAGAAAAGATATTGTGTTTGATAAAAGAACTTCTATGAATCTACTCATGCTTTTTAATAAAACAAATGTTGATATGTTCAAAGATAAAAAAGATACTTATTCCAATTTTGAAATATTATCACAAATTTTACCACCAATGTCTTGTAGAATGACGAATAATATGTATTGTGATAAAGAAAATAACCGGGAGTCAAATAATATTATTGAGATTGTAAATGGTAAATATATTAGGGGACAAATGGAAAAAGGTACATTGGGTTCAACATCTAAAGGTCTTATACATACTATTTTCAATGATTATTCTGAGAAAATGGCGTGTGACTTTATCGACAATATTCAAAATATTGTAACTGAATACATGAAATTATCTTCTTTTAGTGTTGGTATTAGTGACCTAATTGGTGATATTGAAACAAATGAAAAAATTGCCTCTGCAGTAAATCAAAAGAAAAAAGATGTTTATGATTTAATTCACCAAATTCATTTAGGGTTGTTTAAAAATAATACAGGAAAACCAAATAATATTGAATTCGAAACACAAATTAATTCTATGTTGAATAAGGCACAGGGTGATGCCGGTAAAATTGGAAGAACGAGTTTGTCTAAAGATAATGGATTTGTTATAATGGTTAATGCCGGTTCAAAAGGTAAAAATCTTAATATTGCACAAATGATTTCATGTTTAGGACAGCAAAATGTCGACGGTAACAGAATTCCATATGGTTTTGATAATAGAACATTACCACATTTTTCCAAATATGATGACACACCCGAAGCTAGAGGATTCGTTGAAAGTTCATTTATTCAAGGTTTGACCCCACAAGAATTGTTTTTCCACGCTATGGGAGGTCGTACTGGTCTCATTGATACAGCTGTTAAAACTTCACAAACTGGTTATGTCCAAAGAAGACTGATTAAGGGAATGGAAGATTTAAAAGTACATTATGATATGACCGTAAGAAATAACAAAGGGAAAATCATACAGTTTAAATATGGTGATGACCACATTAACCCTTCAAAAACAGAACAACAAGTTTTACATTTGGCTAATTTCTCCATTGATGAAATTTATGCACATTTTCAAATTCCTAAAGATATTAAGAAAAAGGGTAGTGTTAACTTTACAAAGGATGTTATTTCCAAAATGAAAAAAGAAAACACACAATTGAAAATTAAAACAAAACAAATGATTAATGCATATATCGAAAATAGAAAATTACTTGTTGAAAATGTCTTTAATTATAATAGTGAAATCAAGGTTTTTGTTCCCGTTCATTTTAAAAGAATTATAAATAATATTGAAAAATCACTTAATATAAATAAAAATTCAATGGTTGATATTAGTCCACTTGAACTTTACAAATTGCTCGATGATTATTGGAATATTCTCACGCAAAATAATGAACTATATGCACCCACAAAACTATTTGAAATTTGTTATTACTTTTACTTATCACCCAAAGAACTTTTATCTATTAGAAAATTTAATAAAAAAGCCATTTTATTACTTCTTGAAAATATTAGAAAAAGTTATATGAAATCTCTTGTTCACCCTGGAGATATGTGCGGAATTGTTGCAGCACAAAGCATTGGTGAACCAACCACACAAATGACTCTCAATACTTTTCATTTTGCGGGTGTAGCATCTAAATCCAATGTAACAAGAGGATTACCTAGAGTTGAAGAGATTCTATCATTATCACATAATCCAAAGAAACCATCGACAACCATTTATTTGGTTGGAGATGATGAAGCGGATAAACAAAAGGCATTGGAATTTAAATACCAACTGGAATATACATGTCTTAGAGATATTACTGATTCTATTAGTATCTATTTTGACCCCGATAATATGAATACGTTAATTAAGGAAGATACACATATTATGGAACAATATAGAGAATATCAAAATATTATGGAAGATTGTAATGGACCGGATGATGAAGATGACGCATTTTCAAAATGGATAATTCGTTTTAAATTTAGTAGAGAACAAATGTTGGAAAGAAATATTACGATGGACGATGTTCATTTTGCAATTAAACATGGTTTTAAAGAAGACACTAGATGTATTTATTCTGACTTTAATGATAAAAATTTAATTTTTAGAGTAAGAATAGCTAATAATAAAAATCTAATAAACAATAAAAAGAAATCATTGGACCAAGAAGATAAAATCTATTTGCTTAAAAATATACAAGAAAATATGTTGAATAATGTTATTCTTAAGGGTATTAAAAATATACCAAAAATTATTATTAGAAAAGTGACAAATAAATTAAAATACAAGGAAACTAATTATTTGGCCGAAACTAGTTGGGTCCTAGATACAGTTGGTAGTAATTTATTGGATACTCTTTCTTTAGAAAATATCGATGTTACAAAAACTGTATCAAATGATATACAAGAAGTTTTTGATGTATTAGGTCTTGAAGCCGCTAGAAATTGTGTTTATAATGAATTGGATGAAAGTTTTGAGAGTGATTATATTAATCATCATCATATGTCGATGTTGTGTGACAGAATTTGTGCAACAAAAAAAATGGTTTCTATTTTTAGACATGGTATTAATAATGATGATATTGGACCTATTGCAAAGGCTTCATTTGAAGAAACACCAGAAATGTTTTTAAGAGCCGCAAGACATGCAGAATTAGATTTGATGACAGGTGTTTCTGCAAATATTATGTGCGGGCAAGATGGATATTATGGTACGAGTTCTTTTGATATCATGTTGAATATTAATAAAATGACCGAATTAAGTAGTAAAAAATTAGAAGAAGATATGAATGTTGACTCTATACTGGAAAAAATGGAAGATGAGACTATTTATTGTTCTAAAAATAATATACAAATTAATGATAATGTAGATTATATTGATTCTAAAAATACAGGTATTGTTGATGATTCTTATGATCCTGGGTTTTAAAATTTAAAATTTAATAATATATTAATATATTATTAAAGATGATTTATCAAAATAAAATTTTTTATAAAATTATTATTGATATTTGTTTAAAGTTAGATAAAAAGGGATATATTATACATTTTTTTAATATTAAAAATTCTGATAAAAGTTTAATACAAAATTTTTATTCTATTTTTATTGATAATATTTTTTTGTCAACTGATGATAGTTACGAAGATGTTTTAAATGTTTATTGTAAAGCCAAAAATATTTTTAATTGTTTATCAAGATTTTCTTACTTGGTTAAAATAAAAAAAGCTTTGTATTATGATATTCAAACCGATTTGAATTTTAATGAATTATCTATTTATCCCGAAAATCAAAAAATTATGATTTTACAAAATAAAACAAAATATAATTTTAGATTAACTGATATTATAAATATTATTAAAGAAAATTTGTTTAATAGTTATGGTTTATTTTCAGTAGTAATACATCCTAGAAATCCATATACTAATATTAGATTTACAAAAACACATCTTACAAATATTTACATTAAACTTTTAAATTTAAAATTTGATATTCCTATTATTATTAAATTATTTATGATTTGCAATTTCAACATTAAAATATTATCTTATCAATATTTTGAAATTTTAAAAGATAACGCTATTACTCAATTTCCTGATAATTGTGATAATTTAATGCATGAAATTATAGATATGATTGAACAATTAAAAGAAAATATAAATTTTGTTTTTAAACCGATATATTTATCCCAAATAGAAATTTCTGAATTTTTAAATAAACTCAAAAGTCCACTGATATTGTTTTTAAGATCAAAATATTCCTCTAATCCAAATGTTAGAAATTATAACAAAAAAAATATTTTAAAGGTTTTAAATAGAATATTTAAATTCAATAAGTTCAAATGTATTTTAAAAAAAAATATTGATGTTTCTAACAATATTATTTTAAGACATAATAGCTCTGTTTTGTATCCGCGTGTAAATTTAGAAAGACCTCCACCACCACCACCACTTCTGGTTAATGAAAACATTAGATTGCGTCGTCTAGCTAATCCACCACCACCCCCTCCTCCTCCTCCTCCATTACCACCTTTAATTATACCATTATTAACTAGTCAAAATATAGTTAATGAAGAAGATATTTTTAGAACTGTTAATAATATATCAAGAACTCCGGATAGAAACAGAAACAACTATAGAAATTTACAGTTGAATCTATTTCTTTGAAGACGGTTTGATTTTCTTAAATTTCTTTGGATTTTTTGGATTATATTTTCTATATTCATCAAAATCTTTAATTGTTGCACGACTTTTTGTCGTACTCCAATCATCTTTCGTTAATTCTTCAAACAATTTACTACCAATATCATTTACATTTATTTCTATATTTCCTTTATATTGGATTATTCCAAAATCTGGTTGCTTTTGCCTTGATTGACTTTTGTTACATGAATTTCCACCAATTAATAATAAATAAAATTTTTGATTTATTTTTCCACCTATAATGATTGAATTGTACCTTTTTTCGAAACATGTCAATTTTTTTGGTGAAAATAAAATTAAAGGAATACTATAAAATGTTGTTATTGATATTAAATCGGATATTGTTATTTTATATGTTTCATTTATTATAATTGACTCCAATTTTTCACCATTATTGAATCGAGTTTTTATCTTTATTTTGTTATCATTATCCCATATTTTTAGTAATGTATCTCTACCATTTTCACTAGCCAAAAGTCTTTCATACGTTGTTATTAAAGACTTTTTTATGTCCACCTTTGATATATTTTCTTTTGTAAAATCTTCAATTATCATTTTTAATCCTCCCAAAACACAATTGATGGTACTTTTTAATTCTAATATTTTAAAATCATTTTCATCCATCCCCTTATTTACCCAATTACCTAATTTTAATTTTGGCTTTTTTAAAACACATTCATTATCCGAAATATGTTCTATTTCTTCTAGTTTAAAACTCTTACCTTTTATTTCTTTACCAACAATTTTTTTTGTTTTATCTTCATATTCCAATTCAAAATCATCTTTATATTTTTTACCGTTTAATGGTTCCGACAAATCAAATAATCTTTTTGTATTAATAAATTTAGATTTTTTATACGGTTTTATATCGACAAAATATTCATTCAATAACAAATCTTCCAGTAATATTATTTCACGGTCGTTTAATTTATAATGTATTTCTGTGAAAGAAAAAAACGTGCTTTTATCAAACAAAAATAATCTCATTTTTTTATATCTTATTATTTCATCACTGATTTTCAAAAAATAATACTCCCTATTATTTCTACCATTTATTAAATTTATTTCGGGTATAAATAATTTACAATTTTTACCACCTGATTTTGTTTCTGAAAATGTACAACATTTTTTACTACGACACGGTGTTTCATCTAAAATTCCGAAACATTTTTCTACCGATTCTAATTCTTCGTAATCCATATCTCCAAAGGTTGTAAATTCTATGTGATCTTGCATTATTTTAAATAACTTTTCACTTAATGATTTAATTTTTACACTATAATAGATACGATTGTCTTCTATTAGTTTTAATAAATCTAATCTATAAACATTATTATTATTCAATACTATTCTTAATGTATTTCTAAAAACATTATAAAAATTACTTTCCAATTTTATTTTCTTTATTACTATTTTTCTTTTTTTGTTTTCCGTTTTTTTTTCCATCATCATATTTTCATTATTAAAATAATCTTTGTAATATTCAGTATTGTTTTCTATTACCTTTAAACCGTCTGGTTCTTCGTCGTCTTTCCAACCAGGAGATGCCTCTTGATAAGGTGTTGGAATTACCGGTATAAATTGATTTGTTTGTGTTATAATACCAACTATCATTTTGTCATTTACAATTTTTATTTTTGGTTCACACAATATTTTTTTATTACTTGATTCATGTATTTTTTTCAATAACCCTAATGTAACATAAAATTCCGTTCCCAATTGACTATTTGGATCCTTTATTTCTATCACACCTAGTTTAACATTTATAGCAGATGGGTAGGTTGGTAAATATAATTTGTATGTTTTACCATCAGTTTCTATTTTCACATTTAACCCAACAACCTTCATATTATTATTTAAAACTTGGGTTTCAACTACTATTCCTAATTTTTTTAATAATTTTATTATTTCATAAGATGTTATATTTGACTGAAAATCATACTTTTCATTATATTCAAATGGTTTACTTTTTAGTGTTTTACAACCGTGTATTGTTTTTTCAACTATTATATTAATAACTTTTACTAATTCCGGGGCATCTTTTTTTAAATTATTTATATCAAAAATTATTTTTTCTTCAATACCATTTCCTTTTACTTTATATCTTATTAAGGGTTCATAATAACCATTTAACGTATACATTATCAACGTTGGCTTTGATATATCAAATGATTGACCTGAATATAAATTGGTTGGACATATTAATTCTATTTTTTGCAATAAATCATTTTCTGGTTCTCTTAATATTATTAAATTACAACCGTCTTTAAAAAGACCACCGTCTTTTTCAGGTAAACATATAAAATCCCATAAATATTCATAATTTATTTCCTCTTCTTTATCATATATATATTTTTTAAATATTTGATATACATCTTCGATTCCTTCATCTGATTTTTTTTTAAATATTTTATATAAATTTCCATTTTGCAATTTTATAAATATTTTATCATTTAATCTTTTAAATATTTCATTTTTAAATTCCAATAAGGATAGATTTACTTTATTAATTTCATTATAATAATATCGCATTATTTCTAAAAAAGATTGGTTTTTATTTTTTTCTATCCCGACTCTTAATAAACACCACGTATTGTCTTTTAATCTACTGTCCGTAAATGTTTTTTGACACCTTTTTCTAGAATCATAACCTATAAATCTTTGTAAAATCAACGGTAAATAACCTATTTTGTTAATTCTTAAAGGAAATGCATCTAACAATGGTGCATTATTTATTTTACCTTTTTTCTTTTCATTTTTTGTTTCATTCTCTTTTTCATTTTTTGTTTCATTCTCTTCTTCATTTCTTTCTTCCTCCTTTTGATTACCTTCTTTTTCCATTTTTTGATTACACTTGTTATACCCTTTTATTTGTTTGGGTTTTGGTAATGGTCTTTTTTGTCGTTTACCACTTTGATTTGTTATTTTCGATAAATCTATTTTACCATCGGGTCCTATTTCTGCATTTTTTGGTAATGGATTCCCTTTAAACATGTATTTATATTTTAAACTTTCACCTGGTTTTTTTTCAGTTTTCTCTCCGGTTTTTGTATTTTTATATAATATTTTATTTACCATTTTACCATTTTCGTTTTTTGTTTTTTCTTCTATTTTTTCCCACACATTTTTATCTTGATCTTTATATGTCCTAGCCCCCATGTTACAACAAGGTACGCATAAACCATCCGGATGAGTATCGTTTCCATGTTGGAAACCGGGGTACATAGGTCTATAAACTAATAAATTATCTGTGTTTACTCCTTCCTTGTGTTTTTTTACATCTGTAAACTCAAATATTCTCTTACCTTTTGGTACTTTACCACTCTTCTTTCTTATTAATGAATCCCATCCTCCACATTCACCTTTATTTATTTGTTCAAATGATAAACTTCTCTGTTTTCCATTTTCATCAGAGAAACACCAAAATCTTGGACATATATAATGATACTTTTTTTTGGTAGTACCATACGTTATATGTTCATCGTATGAATTTATTTTCAACTCTTTATCTCTTCCATCAATATAATCTTTTTCATCTTGTGTTAAAATTACTGGGTATTGTTTATGTTGCCAAGGACATGACCTTGAATACATTTTAAAACCTTTTTTGGCTTTTATTAAAAATAAATTGGGCTCTTTTTTTCTTAAACGATTTAAAAAATAATTTTTTGATCCCGAAATATGAATATCCGAAAAATCAACTTCCATTTCTTCCTTATCTACCTTTTTTTTACTTATAATATTTTTAGTTTTTTTCACCACTTCTTCTTCTTCTTCTTCATCTTCCTCATCAGAAGATGATTCTTCCATACCTATTAGGTCTTCAAACACTTCGTCCCCAAATCCTTCCACTATGTCCACAGCTTGAATTTCTTTTTTTTCAATTATATCATCTTGTTTTTTACCTTTACATAGTCTATTAACCTCTTTTTCATCTCTCTTTTCCATATTAAATAATAATCTAAATAAAGAATCTATAAAAATACTAATGAATTCTATATATTTCAAATCGGTTATATTTTCGATAACTATATCGGATAAACTTATAAATATTTGTTCCTTTGTAAGTTCCTTTCGATTTTTTATAGTAATTCTGAAACCTGGATTTGACAATATTTTTATTTTTTTATTTTCAAAAGTAGCAACTTCAAAGTTTATGTTTGTCATCCATGTATTATATTTTTCTTCTGCTGCTGATTTTGTTAATTTGTAATTTTCCATCAATCCTTCTATTATATTTGATAATAATATATTTTTCATCTTTTGAGTTGTTATATAAGCATTTATACTGTCCATAACATCAAAATTAGATACTCTTTTATAATTCATCAATATCTCATCCTTAGCAGTTTCAATATTTGTTGTATCAAGTTTAAAAACATTTGTAATGCATTTTATTATTTTTTTTAAATTAATTTTCTTATTGTTTTTAATTTTCATATGATATTCCACATTGTTTATTTCAATAAATTCATCATGTATGTTTTCATATAAATTGTAACTATAACCACTTTGCTCCAAAACTTTATTTATATTTACCAATATTAATGAATTTAACTTTTCCTTTATCAATGTGTTAATATATTCAACGCTTTTGTACTTATCCTTTAAATCTATTTGTAATTCTATATCTCCATTTTCCAAAAAACCACAAAATATGTAAATTTCTTCACCATCTATTATTTCCCTTATCGTATATGTTACCTTTTTCCTATTATCTATTTGTGATATTAATTTTAGAATTTTTGTTTTTTTAAATTTATGTTCTTCATACAATTTGGGGATTTTTTTACCATTCTCGGATTCCCTTTCACTTGTAAATAACCTATAAACATTCTCTTGTCCCTTTCCAGGATTATACTTTATCAAAGGTATATCATTACTTGAGTGAACAAATTTAAATAATAATTCTAAGGGTAGTGTTATTTTTGTCAAAGGATGTATTGTTAATTGTATTTTATTTATACCAGATAAAACATAATCCAATTGTTTTTTTTCAACCAAACTTTTATAATATAAATTATACAACAAATCTATACTATCATTATATAACTCTATATTGTTTGTGTTATTATACTCGACATCATTCCTTATTAATGAATCTCGATTTTTCAACAAATCTTCCAAAGATTTCACTTTGTGAGTGATATATAATTCCGGGAAATATAATTTTAATAAATAATCTTCTGATACCCCCAAATCTTTACCAATGCTTAAAACTTCTTCTGCTGTACATAAATATATTGTATTATCTTTCAAATCGCCAAATTCAAATAATAATTTATTATTTTGTAATGTTGTGAAATTTATTATTGATTCGATATTTTTATCTTTTACAAAATAAAATGGGTTTGTAACAAATTCATAATTACGTTTTAATATTACTTTATGCCCCAAAGTATGCATCATCTCATTTTTACTATTTATTTTATCTAAATTCAACAAATCATCAAAACTATAAACATCCTTTTCTAATTCACTACAATCCGTTTTATCAAAAATATTATTATCAACAATGTTCAAATAATAATTACATAATAAATCATTCGTTAAACTATTTTTTTCATTTTGGGTTAAGTCATTATAAATCTTCTCTACATTTATATTGGGTTTTGTTATTGTAAATAGATAAAGTTCCGACATACTCACATTTAAATTACAATTCATTATTATTTTGTTCTTTATTCTTTTTATTGAATCATCCTTATGAATATAATTATTTATTATAGTACCTACTTTAGATTCAGTTTCACTTCTAAATTCTAAATTATTCCCAACGAAATTATATGTTTCCTTTATTTTTTCATTATCTATGTGACATATTTTAATAATTTCTGACATCTATATAAATATAAATTATAATATTTATTACATAAAATGAATATTATAGTTGCGGTTTGTAAAAATAATGGAATTGGTAAAAATAATACTTTACCCTGGTTACTAAAACAAGACCTAAAATATTTCAAAGATAAAACCATCGGAAACAGAAATAATGTTGTTGTCATGGGTCATAATACTTTTAAATCATTAAATAAAACTTTACCTAAAAGGAAAAATATTATTTTTACAAAGAAAGATGATTATAGGTTGTTTAAATTGAATCAGAAAAATAATCTAAACGATAAACCCATCTATTTTAATAATGTTGATACTTTTAAAAAATATGTTAATAAAAAAAAATATAGTTGTACTTGGATTATCGGAGGTGAACAAATATACAATACTTTTATTAACGACGTCGATAAAATTTATTTAACACAAATTTATAAAGATTTTGAATGTGATACCTTTTTTCCCGATATACCAAACCATTTTTCTTTAACAAAAGTAAGCCCCATTATAAATGAAAATAACATAAAATATAGATTTAAGGTTTATTCTAATCATAGATCATAATAAGGATTGTCAGTTATCCTCATTCCGCAATAATTTTTTGGATTCTTTTTATAATCTATCGGTTTGTATATTTTTATTTTTTCAGCATATTCCAATAAAAATTTAAAATTTTTCCAAAACTCATCATTGTGACCTATTGATTCTGAGGCTATATGCGATATTTCATGAATTGCAACAAAAGTTAATGTATTTTCATCTATCATATTTCCACCATTTTTTTTTGTTGTTGTACAAAATGCTAGTTTTTCCCCTTTGTTTTCCGAATATGCTGTAAATTCACTTGTTGGTAATATTTCCTTCACTTGTGTTGGATTAAAATTTTTAACTAATCTTTTTACATTACCCCTCTCTGGATATTTCTCACCCAAATATTCAACCAATTTTTTACATTTATTTGTTACACGTGCCAATAAATCTACAGTTTCTTGATGTTTCAAATTTTCTTTTACTCTCACACAATATTTATTTCCATCCACCGTTGATACTATACAACTCAAATTGTAATAATCAGATTCCATAAACATTTTTGAACAAATTAAAATTATAAATATTATTAATATTATTGCAAAATATCCACTTTCCATTTATTTATAATAAAATTATAAATAAAAAAATAAAAATTTAATTGCACCCAATTTCCAAAGGACGACGATTTAAATCCGGACCCATCGTAGAGTTGTTCCAAGGTCCAGTCTTCATCTGAGGATTAGGAGGTTCAGAGCGGATTTGTAAATTAGCGTTTCTTAAACTCGAACCAACAGTGTTGATACCAATATGGTGACCAGCTTCCAATAATGATACATCCAACAAACCTCCATTTCCTCTAGGATTCATTTTTTGGAATTGACTGTTGCTATCCTTAGGGAGCAAATCCTTTGGATCGATTACTTCCTGTCTAGCACATGCTTTTGGTACAGACGGTCCAGAAATACCATTTGCACTAGCTGGTCCAGAATTTCTTGCTAAATCATTTGCTCCCTCATTGTAATTTGAACCACATGCTCCGGCATTTGAATTTACTTTTTCATTATTGTTTAATTCACTTCCTACTTCACTCACAACTTCTTTATTTGAATATCCAGAAGTGATCATTGACTTGATTCTAGAATAATCGTAAAGTGCGTAGAGTAACACAACTCCTGCTATTGCTAAAACCAATTGGTTTGAAAAACAATCTTTAACTAACTTTTTCAACATTATATAAAATGAACACATAAAATATTTTTTTAAATTATTTTAATTTATTATGTCTTGAATACAATATTTTTTAACTACATTTTATCATTTTTTCTAAATCATTATCTATATAATCTTCTGTTTCATTGTCAAAATCTAATAAATATGTTTTTTTTATTTGTTTTGATTCCAAATATGATTGTATTGCTAATTTTTTTGCCAATATTGCCTTTTCCTTTGCATTTTTATACATTTCATAATACACTTCATTTGGTTTTTTTAATTTCATAACATTTTTTTCTAAATCTTCAGGTAATTCCAAATTAATTTCTATCATATCTTTTTCTTCTAAATCTTTGCCTTTTTCTAAACTTCCTTCAGTTATATATGCTTTTACTTTTTCTAAATCCTTTATTTCTTCTTCAACTTCTTCTTCAACTTCTTCTTCAACTTTTTCTTCAACTTTTTCTTCAACTTTTTCTCCTTCAACTACAACTTCTCCTACAACTTCTCCTTCAACTTCTCCCACAACTTCTCCCACAACTTCTCCTACAACTTCTCCTTCAACTTCAACTTCTCCTTCAACTTCTCCTTCAACTTCTTCTTCAACCTTTTCTTTCACATCTTCATTTTCTTCTTCAACCTTATGTTTATCTTCGACCAAATTATTAATAGAAACTTCATTTTTATTCTCTAAATCTTTAAGATTTCTTTTAATTAAACAAACATTTTGTTGTTTCTTTTCCTTTAAAACCATTATTTGTTTTAATACACAATCTAAAGAAAATGATTGACTAGTAAATTTTAATCCCTTTATTTCTACTATACTTATTATTTTTGAATTAATATTGAAATCTTCTAAATTTAATAAATTTTCATCCTCACTCCAAATTTGTAAATCATAATCATTAATTATTTTGGATTTATCTATTAATGTTCTAAATAAATAGAATTTTGTTTTGTAACTTCTCAATGCAGTATTCCAATTATATTCTATTTCTTCTAAAGTTATGTCTTCATGAAACCATTCTTTTTTATTATCCAAAATTAATTGTTTAACTTTTTCTTCTAATTTCTCATACCATTCATAATATTCATTATCATCCAAATTAAATTTTAAATCGCAATACATTCTTTTACCAGTTTTTTTTATACCATTTTTAGTTTCGGACTTTGGTGTTTGAATAATTAAGGCACCCCCGTCTAATTTTATTTTTGAAAAATAAGCACCACCTTGTATAGTATAAGGTGTACCTAAATTAATATTATCTAAATTAATATCTTCAATTGAATGTGTTGACATTATTAATAAATACATATAACTTTAAAATTGTAAAATTACGAATAAATTGTATTAATAATTTATTATATTATATTATGAATGATTTAAAAGAAAATTTAAAAAAAACAGTATTATCAGAATGTATTAACTTACTTAAAAGTAATGAAGTTAAAGATAAAATTAAAGATTTGTTAAATCCAATAATTAGTATAATTCTAAACGAAATATACCCTTATATTTATTTATCAATTATTTTCGTAGCTTTAGGATTTTTACTTATTTTAGTTACAATGGTGTTATTGATGCGTATATACAAAATAATCAATAGGGTAAATAGAATAATTAAAAAAAATGATAAACAATAATTTTTATAGAATTATATATTATATGGATGTTCTTTCTCAATCAATAAAAGAATGGGTTAATTGCGACAATCAACTTAAAAAATACTGTGAAAAGGTTAAAGAACTGCGGAATAACCGTAACATTATCTCAAAGGAAATTTTTGATTTTGTGGAAACAAATCAACTTCAAAATGCCGTCGTTGAAATTACAGACGGTAAACTAAAATTTCAAAATGTAAAACAGACATCACCTTTAAATTTCAAGTTTTTAGAAGAATGTTTGAAAGATTGTATTTCAGATACACAAAGTATTAAAGATATCATTAAGTATATTAAACAGAAAAGAGAAGTTGTCTTCAAAAATGATATTAAAAGAACATATAACTAAATCATTTAAACGTTTGTTACCATAAATTCATAATATGAATTACGAAAAAAATAACAAAAAATTTTTATTATGGACAGAAGAACAATTAGAAAAAAATTATTATACATATTCAAATAATAATAAAAAGATTGAAAAAGAAAGGATTTGTTTGAATGGATATATTTTTAAAAAAAAAGATTATATTGATAATTTTATGAATGATATTGAAGATCTTATTCTTTCAAATGGTTTCGTTATTAATAACGATAAAGAATTTAGAGATGAAATGGCATCTTTTGTATATAGATATTCCAAAACATGAACGAATCAGAAAAATATAATAAAATTGATGAAATTAAAAATATTGAATTGGAAGAATTTTTAAATAATGAAGAAACCGCGAACATTTTATATACAAATTTTTTTAATAGTTTCGAGGAAAAAATGTTAAGTAAAATAGAAAAAAAATATTGCAATATTTTAAATGATTGTCAAAATGAATTTTTTAATATATTTGAAAAAGATAAATATAATGATGAAATGAACAACGCTTCATATGAATTATTCATGATTATATACAATTGTGTTTCAAAAAAATATGATATTTCCTTTTTTCACGAAAATCCAGAACTAGCAAGTTGTTTATTTAAGGAAAAAGATGTGGTTGTTGAAAAAAAAGATATAAAAGTCCTTAAAAATGATGTTTCTAAAATTTTCGATTGGAATAAAAAAACATATAAATAAAATGTGTAATTAATATATATGAAAGAACATGAATATACATTATATACACAAAATGGTGGATATAAATCATTGGGATTTAACATTGATGTATTAAATAATGCTAATTTAGCAGTACCTGCTGGACTTTTATTTTTAAATAATAATTTTAAAAAACCCCAAATTAATTATGTGAAAAAAGGTATAGTAAATAGCGAATTATATAATACTTTGAAAGGTATGTTAAAAACAAAAAAACTTATTGTTAAAAAAAAAAATAAAACTCAAAAAAATAAGAAAAAATATACCAAAAAGAAAGATAAAAAAAGAAGAAATAAAAAATCCAAAAATGGTAGAAAAAATGGTAGAAAAAATAAAACGAAAAAGAAATAAAACCACAATATACATGTATGAAAATGATTTATGTTACATATGTTTAGAAACTTGTAAAAAACCAGGTACATTGGACCTTAATTGTGATTGTAACTATAGTGTACATAAAAAGTGTTTTGATAAATGGTATAGAATAAATAAAACATGCATTATATGTCATGAAAAATGTAATTCTATTAAAAAACATGGTACTGTTATTTTAAAAAGTAATATTTCCAATATTAATATTAATATTAATCAAAATGGTTATGAAGGTTTATTTTTTTTATTTTATTTTATTTTATTTTTAAAAATAATTTCATTTTTAAATGAGGGAACGCACGAAAATAAATTGACTTTAGAAAATTAATTTTTCTATTATAAATACTGGTATTATATAAACCAAAGCATTCCAATTCAATAATACCGATAGTATTAAAGCAAAGTAAAACGCATATAATATATAAATTTGATTTATATTAACATGGTTTCTTAATAGTAACAAAGCTATTAGGAAAAGTATTGCTATTCTACCAAATGGACATATTCTTAATCCATAAATATTACCATTTAAATGTTTCATAAATTTATTATCCCAATCGTATTTCAACCAATTGAAATCCTTTTTTGTCTCAAAATAATTGAACATATACAAAAGGTATATTCCCTCCAAAATTGAAATATATAATTTATTCATTATATATTTCATTATTATTTCATTATACTTATATCTCGGTCCACTTGTCATGATTGAAAGGTGCTATCATAATATCAGGTATGTGTTTTCTATAAAATTCAATCTTATCATCAACTTCCTTTTCTTCACTACTTAATGGAAATGGAGATTCCCCCAACTTTGATTCTTCTTCAGGTCTAATATTTGGTCTTGTACCAAAACAATTAACACCGAATCTTATATCCTTGTTTTTTATAAAACCACCATTCATACCTGGTCTCCCACAATCATGTTCATGACCTTCTATAGTTTGATATTTATCCCACGTTTTCTTTTGAGTTGGGTATAACGCCAACTGATCTTCTGACCATCCGTACGTACACCATTCCGCGCCCTTTTTATATGCTTCCTCTATTTCATCTACTTTTGCTAAACGTGAATCATATGCCTTACATAAGGACTTTGCTTCATCATAAGAATAAATATTCTTTGGTATATGAAATACTTCTTCGTTTATAATTATGGGTTTTGACTTTATTTCCTCATTTGACATGACACTCAACTCAATCTCAGGGTTTTCGGTGAATAAGTTTTTAATTGCGGCTTTTGCATCTACCGAAAAAAAGTATTGTAATCCGTTTATTAATATTAAAAATATAAATATACCCCACATTAATATTTCTAAAAATGATGAACCAGGTGTTTCAGGCATTGGTTGGAGTGTTACCGTTCCTGTTGTACCCAAACTTCTAAATAAAAAGTAATATACTAATATTACTATTGTCAAAGTTACCAATATTACTGGATTACCATTATATAATCTATTATTTACCGGATTAAACATATCATTAAATCCATTTGTTGCCGATATATTTACCTCTGTTGATTTGGCATTGTTCATTATATATATATATATATTTACTTAGTTTTTTTTCTATAAAATAAGCAATATGACATTTCGGTTATTACATCACCGTTAAATTCACTCACATCCTTATCATTAAAATGATACCACTTTCCATCTTTTATTTTTATATATGCTGTATAATGTCCACCAGCACAACCACCCATATGATTACATACACCATATAATTCATAATTACAATTATTATTATCATAACCAACCACATATTTTTCTAAATTTAAATCTGCTAAAGGAATATCTACAAGTTTATTTATTTTATTTCCATCATTTGAAAATCTCTTTAATGAAATAATTAATACATTTGGTACGCTGAAAAACATCATCTTTTTTGTACAACACTCCTTTTCACCGGTTTTATCATTTGTCACTTTATTATCTTCCCCCAGTTCTTCTTTCTTCGTATATTCATCCAAACAATCGTATAATGTTACACTTTCCTTATTTGGTATAGGAAGATTCAATGAAAAAAATGGTTCCGGTGATGTACTTTGATAATGACCATTCTCAAATTCCAATTTTGACACATGAATTCCATAAAATATATCCAAAATTTCCGAATAATTTTTACTATAATAATTTTTCATCATTTCATAACATTTAATAGCTAGTTTATCCTTAGAAGTCTGCGCGTTACCTGTTATATCCATTTCCACCTCTCTGTTTATAGACTCGTGAAAACAATCAATCATAAAATTTAAAAATTCTGTTAAATCATTTTGAGCAAAACCTGTAAATATTACACGGTCTTTTAAACTAGCAACCTTTCTTACAGCTGTTATAAAACCACCAGGTGATATTACACAATCCTCAGACCACATTAACTCCCTTAATTTATCCCACTCGTATAATATTAACGAATCACTTTTCTTATTCAATCTCTTTTTATATGTACCCTTTTCCAAAAAATCACCCAATTCATATGTATGAGATAAACAAGCAATTGTTGAATTAGCAAAACAAGTATTTCCTAAATTAGCCAAGCCTGTTCTACCTGTTCCTTTATTTTCTTGTGTTTCTTCTTGTTTTGACATCATGATAGATAAATACAATATTTTCTTTCTATATACTTTATAAAATTAAATTAACTTAAATGCATTGAAATATTTATAATTATGGATTTACTTTCAAATAATATTGAAACTTTGCGGGAATATAATTCAATAATTAGAGATATTTTAAATAATGTTAGTACTATTTATGATCAACATTATAGAATTACACGTCTAAACAGGATTTATGGTCAAAATAGCACAGGACAATATAGAAACGGTCTAAATAGAACTGGTCAAAATAGAAACGTCCAAAATAGAACTGGACAATGGGGTTCAGGACCATGGGGAACTGGTATACCGAATCAAGGTAGAACGAATCGCTTGGACACTGGATTAGGCATACCAGTTGGTTTAAGAACAGGTAATTTAAGAACAGGTAGTTTAAGAACAGGTAGTTTGAGAACCGGTGTTAATAGAACCACTAGAAATAACAATTCAACAATCTTTAATCCAGTTAATTTTGCAAGAACTACACAAACAGATAATATATATAGAAGAAATCCCAGAACTACAACACATACAACTCCCATTTGGTCACCATTCACCGTACCCGCAAATTTTCTTAATAATTTTATCAATAATACGTTAGATACACCATCCACAAATGATTTTCCTTCATATCAACAAATTGAAAATTCAACAATTTCCATTAAATACAAAGATGTTTCCAATAATACAAACGATTTTTGTCCAATTACACAAGAATCTTTTTTACCCAATGACAATATCATAAAAATCTTAAAATGTAATCATATCTTTAAAAGAGATTCTCTCTTAAATTGGTTTAACACAAATTCAAAGTGTCCAATATGTAGATTTGATATTAGAAACCATGTTATAGATTCTTCCAATAATTTAATAGATTCTTCCAATAATTTAATAGATTCTTCCAATAATTTAATAGAATCCAAATCAGAAGAACATTTTAATGAATCAAAAAATAATATTGAATCGAACACCAATAATCCATCAATAAATCCATTTTCCAATAACCAATCTAATTTAACACCTAATTTATATGATAATTCATTTAATTCTATATACACAAATTATAATCAATGGAATAATGATATGTCCAATAATTATTCTAACCTTTCCAATATTGTATCCAATAATTTTGAATCTGTTATTTCAAACTTTGAAAATGTCTTTTCAGGAGCCATTGAAAACACTATTCAAGATTTATCTAATAATAATATTAATGCTGAAATTTGTTATGAATTCCTTTTCCCTCCACATAATTCTCAATAAAAAATATATTGTAATAAATATTTTTTATCTAACTTATCCGAAAAAACTTTTTATAGAATGTTGTTTATTTTTTATATTTGTAGCATTTCTTAATGATTTATCAAATATCAATCGTTTCACAAATTTATTAATTAACTCTGTTGTTTTACTTTCCAATTTTTTTTCATCATTTCGATATTTTTCATTTATTTGTCTCATTTTACTATTGTATTCGTTTTTCATTGGTCCAAACTCCTTTATTTCTTCCAATACCAAACCAAATACTTGTTGTACAGGTTTCATAATTTGATTTGTTATATAATGTGTATAATCCGGTTTTAATTTGTTTTTCTCAATATACACAGGATTCTCGATTTTATCACCTTGCAATTTTACTTTCCTTTTTGTTTGTATATACACATAAGGAACACGTGAACCCACCGATGGTTTATTACCTGGTTCACGTTTACCTATTCTATCAGCCAATACCCTATGTGCTATGCTATCTGGATTTTTATAAAATTCCCTCAATGATTTACTTATGATCAACTTCTCCAAACCAAACTTCTCATTCACTATATCATCCAAAAATCTCTTCGTAAATTCAACCGCCTTCCCAATACTTTGATCATTCATCAATATATCAATAATACCACCATATATATCTTTCACTATTGGTGCATTATCCCTCCTCTTCAATACAATTCCCATTGACTTTCTTTTACACTTATTTGGATCATGCTCATATAACATTCCCACATATCTTTTCTTTGATAATAAACAAAACGGCATGAATGTTTTCTCATACTCCAAATCATGTGGCGCCTTTAAAAACTTTGTTGCTATTTCACCAGCTTCGATTGCTAACTCGATTGTCAATTCCAACGCCCTCTTTCCCTTGATTTTATTTCCTTCCAAATCCTCCACATTAAAGGTAAAGAAACAACTATCTGTATCTCCATATACTACTTCACTCTTGGTCTTAACTTTTCCAAATTTTGTGTCACAAATAACATTATCATATACATCTTCTATCACTTTCTTTCCATACAATAACAATTTTCTACCTGTCGCGGTAGTTGATGCCGCAATATCCTTCTCGTAAAATGCACTAGTTCTTGCACCACACTGACCATACATCGAATTTGCAGTAACTTTAATACCTTGTTGTCTCTTGTCAAATACATTTTTCATATAATCATCATATGTATCTGTTATTTCTACCACTTCGTCATTTGGTACTTTTACGACACCCTTCTTCTCAGTTGTTACCACGTGATGAGTATCCGTTTTCTTCAATAAACCAACATATTTTTTTTCTCTCGTTGTTACCGTTTTATATTTTGCCTTCTTTCTAGTTGATTTTCTTGCTCCTAACAATTCTGTCAAAATTTCCGGTAAAATTCCCATCTTTTCATCCGGAAACTGTGCAAACCTACATGTTTTATATCCCACTTTTACTTTTACCTCTTTTTTCTTTTCATTTTCCCTCTTCCACTCATATGTATCATAAGTTACATTCACATATTTATAACCTTCCAAATTATCATAATCATCAGAACCAGTCTTTTTCAATAATCTTCCCTTCAAGTCATACTCTTTAGTCCATACTTTACTATCATGTGAAATATTTTCACTAATCATAGAACTTGGATATAGCGATGAATAATCTACAACCGCAATTGGATTATCCAAATATAAACCCCTCTTTGGTGGTAAACAAATTGCACCCTCATAAGAACCATCGTTTTCAACCTTTTCCATTACAGGCATTAATGTATCTTTTTCCCTACATTGCTTTCCTAAGAAACTAAGAAGTTTAATACCTTGACCCCTCATTACAATATAATCAATCGGTACACTACATACATTGGCAATTTCAATAAATCCAGTTAATATATCATTTTTTCTAAAAATGTGTTGCACTAAATTGCAATCCTGAAAACAATATTTCGCAATTATTGCCCTCTCAGCTGGTCCCTCATTTGTCAATCTAAAAATATCATGCGGTGTTACATCATCCTTTGCTAATCCCCATCTAATCTTTTTACCTTCCTCAAATACCAGTTTTTCATTTACCATAAACCACCCTTCCTTTTCATTCATCTTTATTACCTTAAATTTCTTTTTACCTTTGAATTTATAACTATCTGATGAATGTCCGATTAGTTCAAAACTTACAAAATTATGTTTTTGCAATCCTGTTAAATTATAACTATACAATCGTATACCTCTTTTATCATCAACCACCTCTTTAACAAAATCTCCGATAAAATGACTAGCGACATAGTCTAATTTATACGAAGGTAGATTCACTTCTCTCCTAAAATGATTATACAAATCTATTTGAATTCTACCAGGCATATCAATATAAGTCAATTCATGTGTACCACTTGCAATCCTAATTTGCTTATTTAAATATCTACTTTTGTCTAATTTATTTCTTGACATTTTCATAAAATCTCCCAAACATTTCAATTCATCAGCTCTTTGATGCATAAATTTATAATCAAAACCAAATATATTATATCCGATAATAATATCTGGATCCTCCTTTTGAATTATATTTCTCCACCCCAATAACATTTCCTTTTCTGTATCATATGATTCAATTACACTGTTTTTCACATCCTTTGTATCATCGCAACTATTCAATACCACCATATGTTGAAAATATGGCTCTACTTCACCCATTTTCAAAAATGTCGAACCAATAAATGTACATTTATCTCCCTCTAATTCAGGTAACATCCCAGGTACCTCTTTATCTTCGTGATTATCTAATGCTCTATCCAAAATTCCTAATTTATCTCCAGCATCGAAATTACTTCCCAAACAATAAATTATATCTTTTTGAAATATGATTTTGAAATTATCCGGTACAAAAGGATGCCATTTCTTTTTTCTTACGTTTATTTCCTCTTCACCATCTTCTTCATCCAATCTTTCTGCTTTTTTTTTTGCCTTTTCATTCTTCTTCAATAACCTACCCAATGGGTACTTTGGTTTTCCATTTGGATTTGTTATTAATAATTTATCGATTTTATTTTCCAATTCTTTTTTACCCCAGCTTGTTTTCCACTTGTTCGGTTGAGGCGGTTTCCTAGATTGGTCCTCGTCGGTCCACTTTGGATAAACTTCACTCATACATTCCATATTATCATGCTTAAATGCTGATAATACTAATCTTTTAAATAAACCCTTTTTCTCCGTAAATGACATTTTTACTATTTTGGGTTTATGTTTATTCCAATATGTAATTATTTCTCCGATCATTTTTCTGTATGTCTTTTTTGCTAATGGAAAATCACCATGACTTGAACTCGCTTCAATATCAAAACTACATATTTTGTAAGGAACTGGTGTTTCTTTTTCAGGGATTGGAATAATATTTTTGAATTTCACATTGTAATCGTATTTACATAATGTTTTTCCTTTTCTGTTCTTTTCGTATTTTTTCTCATAAATTGCTACCCAACCTGATGGACTTATATTTCTCACATGAAACAATCTTAAAATTGAAGGTAGCTTTGCTTCATATAATTTAATTTTTTCCTTTGAACCAAATCTTTCATACACTAATCCACCCTCCATTAATTTTTTCTTCTTAAATGAATTCGGATTTTTATACCAGTATTTCATAACTTTGTTATATGTTACTTGATTTCCAAACACTAATTTGATAAAATTATATTTTTTACCAGCATCAAAACCATACAGTTTTTTGTGATTTACCAATTTACAATCTGATTTCAAAAAGAAATCTTCCATTTGACATGGATTGTTAATTTGTTGTTGGATAAACATAGATTTTTCAATTGGAGGCGCTATTTTTTTATAAGTTTTCTCCAATTCATCTGTTCTCATTCTTTTTACCAAGTATCTCAAAAATTGTTTTTTATCTTCATCTTTCCAATCATCGTCAACCCGCACATAAAAGTATGGTTTAAATCCAGTAACATTTAAACAGTATGTTCTTCCCCTTGTATCCAAACCAAACATTTGTACCTCAAAATTATTATATTCAACTTCTCCATCTGAAAAAATTCTCTCACTTTTAATGTTAAAATCTACCAATCTGATTTCTTTCATTGTTATTAATATTATATCAACTCGAGTGTTATTTTTATTTCAATTTTTATATTATTTTTATTTCAATTTTTATATTATTTTTATATATTTCAGTATATAAAAATAAAAGCTTAAAATATATATATGTCCAATAAACAACAAAGAATTATATCACTTTTACAAGCTGCTGCTGAAAAGTCACCACAAAACCGTAAACATGCGTCCGCTATTTGTGAAGGAAGTAAAATTTTAAATATTAGTGTTAATAATCATCGTAGTAAATTTGGACGAGAAATTCGTTGTTGTGCTCATAGTGAAATAGCTTGTTTACATGATATGTTCCCATACGCTTTCAAACATAAAGTAAAAAAAAAGTATGTATAGCGACAAAAAATATAGAAAATTCAAAAGAAGAATGGGAAAATTAACAATATATGTTGTTAGAAAAAAATTTGATGGTACCGAAAATATTTCACATTCGGTTTCTGCACCCTGTTTTAATTGTACTAAAAAAATAAAAGAAATCGGTATTAAAAAAATTGTTTATGTTGATATAAACGGTAATATAACAAAGTGTTTGTCGAAAAATTATTATACTTCTTTTGTTTCATCAGGATATAGAGATATGATCGTCGAAAATATTAATGTTGATTAATTTTCTTTTTCCTTTATTTCTTAGCTTTCATTGTTTTTTTCGCTTTTCTTTGTTTTTTTCTTTTCTTTGTTTTTTCGTTTTCTTTGTTTTTTTCGTTTTTCTTTGTTTTTCCTTTTCTTTGTTTTTTCGTTTTCTTTGTTTTTTTCGTTTTTTTTGTTTTTTTTGTTTGTTTTGTTTTTTTTTTTTTTTTTTTTTTTTTTTTTTTTTTTTCTTTTTTAATTTAGGGGGGGAGGGGAGGGGGAGGGGGGGCGAGGGGAGCCCTCCATCTTTTTCTGGTCGGAATTCAATTAAAT